>ERZ773263.10-NODE-10-length-240108-cov-5.204472_pt1 | contig 240108 bp, 195 predicted proteins | sample MGYA00511076_ERZ773263 | MGnify/ENA primary metagenome ERZ773263 (study PRJEB29015, sample SAMEA2738155) | human oral metagenome | biome: human oral; feature: human-associated habitat; material: saliva | place: China | collected 2195 ... | reverse complement strand
ATAGTTTCTAGTGAATTTTTGTTTTTTCACTGTCCACTATATGGGGAGTATATCAGTTAGCTCTGCGGTATTTATGTATTCTATTCCTCATCCAATAGCCAAGCCCTATCTTGAGGATTGTCGATAGCAAAATCGACTGCTTTTTCTTCTGAAAAGTTGTCTATATAAGATTTGGCTTCTTGGACTTGGTCGCTGAAATGGTTTTTCCTATTCTGATTCTTACTCATCATCAGGCTCTCCTATAGCTTCAAGTCTTTCAGGAAGTCATCCAGTTCTTTTTGACTTTGGGAGTTGGTGCCCTTGAGTTGGCCCAGCATGGCCATGAGCTCGGTTGACTTCTCTTCAATGGCTCGGTTGGTCGCTTTGATATTGGCCGCAATCTCAGTCAGGGGTGCCACTTCTTCTTCCTCGAAGGTATCAACATAACGGGGAATATTGAGGTTGAAGTCATTTTCGGCAATCTCTGCAAAGCTTGCCAGATGGGCAAACTTGTCCATGTCCTGGCGCTTGCTGTAGGCTTCCAGAATCTTCTCAATATGGCTGTCTTCCATGATGTTTTGATTCTTGCCCTTGGTGAATTCCTTGGAGGCATCAATGAAATACACATCACGATTTTGCCGGTCTTTCTTGAGAATAATGACCGTCGTCGGAATCGAGGTATTAAAGAAAATATTGGCTGGCAGGCCGATTACGGTATCAATAGCCCCTTCTTCCAAGAGGTGCTTGCGAATAGTACCTTCGGCATTGCCCCGGAAAAGCACACCGTGAGGCAGGACGATAGCCATAACCCCACCGTCCTGCTTGAGGTGAAAATAACCGTGCAAGAGGAAGGCCAAATCTGCCTTGGACTTAGGCGCCAGTTTGCCAAAAGGTGAGAAACGAGGGTCCTGAAGGAAACCAGCATCCGCTGACCACTTAGCCGAGTAAGGCGGATTCATGAGAACTGCATCGAAATTGGTCGGCTCCTGGGTCGGCCAATCCTCATCCAGAGTATCGGCATTGTGGAGCTTCTGATTTTCGATGGGAACCCCGTGCAGAATCATATTCATCCGAGCCAGGTTGAAGGTCGAGGTGTTGAGCTCCTGACCAAAATAGGCCACCGAATTGGGCTTATGGCTATATTTCTTGGCATTAAGGAGGAGAGAGCCTGACCCCATGGTCGGGTCATAGAGACTAAAGCCCTGCTTGTCCTCCCGCCCCATGAGGGCAATCTGAGTCATGAGCTTGGCCACAGGTTGGGGCGTGTAGAACTCACCAGCCTTCTTACCCGAATCGGTCGCGAACTGTCCAATCAGGTACTCATAGGCATCCCCTAGCATATCACCAGCGTGACCAGCCACATCCAGCACCGCCAGCTCCTTCATGACATTAGCGATGGTCTGGTTCTGCTTCTGGGGTGTCGCCCCTAGCTTTTTGGAATAGAGGTCAATGTCCTCGAAAAGATTTTCAAAAAGCTCATCATCCTGCTCGATATTGCGGAAACCTTGGGCTAAGTGCTCCAGCTGAAAGGTCCCGGCATTAATCTCCTGCACCAGAGCCGTAAAGGTCAAATCCGGCTCAATGGCATAGGAAAGCTCATCTTTGACTACAAGAAGCAAGTCATCATGAGTGGATTCATCTTCATAGTAGCCCCGATAAATCTCCAGAGCCCGGTCCAAATCCTGGGTCTCCTGCTCCATGGTCTTAGCCACGAAAAAGAGCATCTTGTCCGACAGGTACTTGTAGAAAACCATGCCCAAAAGATAGGACTTGTAATCATTGGCATCCATCTTGGAGCGCAGAATATCCGCTGAGTTCCAGAGCGCCTGATAAAGCGACTGCGACGTTTGTATTTCTGACATAGGTGTTTGTTCACTTTCTAAAATTAATTTCGTATTAATATATGTAAGCCATATTTGAAAAAGCAAGGATACTATGATATACTCGTGTATACAAAGTAAAAATATCTGGAGGTGCTCACATGGCTACAATAAAAGCAAGAAAAGTAGGAAATTCTGTAACTGTAACGCTTCCTAAAGATTTGCAGGTTGAAACTGGGCAAGAGTTCATCATTGAAAGAGGGCGAAATGGAGTAATTCTTCTAGCTCCAAAGATTAAGAACCCATTTGACGGTAATGATGATTTAAAAATGGAAGACGACTTTGCAGACATGAGGTTACTCGACAATGAATTCTAATTACATCCCTCAAAGACAAGATATTATCTGGATTGACTTTGACCCTTCTGCTGGAAAGGAAATTCAAAAACGCCGGCCGGCCCTTGTAGTTTCTAATAAAAACTACAGTAAGCATACGGGTTTTGTGGCAGTTTGTCCAATTACCCATGGTCAAGCTAAATTGAGAAAAAAAGGATTACTGGTACCTGTCCAGTCAAAAAAGGTGGACGGAGCTATTAATCCTTTCCAACTACACACTTTCGACTTTAAGGCTAGGCGTATCGAAAAGATCTCTGAACTTGATGACCAAGAATTTGTGATTGTCAAGCAACTTATTAAATTTATCTTTTAAATCCATCCAAAACTACTTTCTAATGATTTCATTGGGAAGTTTTTTATATATACTCCTGCAAACTTTCATAGATAGCTTCTAGCATAAACTCAATAAAGACGGTAGCATCGTCGGCTTGATTGCTGATGGTTAGAGCATCATAATAACCAGCCTGATACTTGTAAATAACCGATTCAACTGGTAGCCATTCAAAAATCGGGTTGAAGTGACTGAGAATCAAACTTTGCCAAAGTCGTCCCATGCGACCATTACCATCCTCAAAAGGATGAATAATCTCCAACTCAAAGTGAACAAGGCAAGACTTGACTAAGTCAGAAATCTGACTAGATCTGGCCCAATCAAAAAGTTCACCAACCAAGTGAGGGACAAATTGAGGTCTGGCTCCAACATGGACAACTTGCCCCTGACTATCATAGACTCCAACATCACTGAGGCGAAATTGACCAGGGTGCTTGACCAAACCCTTGGTCAAAAGTTCATGAGCTTTGAGAAAATCCTCAACTGAGTAGGGATCAAGTTGAAAAACTAGGTCGTAGGCCTCGTAGGCATTTTGCACCTCATGAATATCCTTGGGTGGCCCCATGACCTTGCGACCCTCAAGAATGGCCGTCACCTGCTCCAGGGTTAAACTATTATTCTCAATAGCCAGCGAAGACTGGATGGAGCGAATGCGATTCTCCTTACGCAAGTGCAAGACCCGCTTTTCAATCGCCAGCCGAGTCGTTGCCTGCGAAATCTTCTCAACCAAATTGAGCATCTTTTCTGTAATCTGATAGTTAGGCTGCATAGGGACTCCTTTCTAACAAAAATGGCATTTGAATACATTGTAGCACGAAGCGATAGTATTATTTAATCTAAAAGTTCTTTGATTTTTTGCTTATAAATACTATCTGGAGAAGCAAATTTCAAAATGCGTTTGAAGAATTTTTCCAAGTCCTCATCTTGAATAATATAGTGGACCTGACTATTATGATAAGCTACCACAAGCAAATCTTCAACTTCTTCACTTGACCACTCACTTATATTAGACATCTTATTGATAATCCTGTGGGTATTAGCAAAAGTATTACTGCTTTCAAGTTCATTTATAAGATCAATTTTTTCTTGTTCAGTTTTATCTTGCTTAACATCATGAAAGGCTTCATTTTGCAATTATACATCTTATGAAACAGCTTCTCATTATAGACGGTTTTATCAATAATGGTCTTTATTAATTGTTCTAGCCCTGCATTGCTAGAGTAGTCTGCAGATTCAAAATAACTAATACGGTTATCTCGCATCATCTTATGAACCTTACTCTTGTCTCCCTTTTGGGAATCGAATACCCCGATAGAATATCCTCCATGGGAATTAACTAACTTCATACAAGGAATATCAGTATCACTGTCTCCGATATAAACGATATTTCTAAATGGAATTCTAAATTCCTCAGGTTTAAAGGAATCATTTACAGCCTGATCATTTACATCAAGAACTCCTTTAGAAATTCTAAAAAGAAATTGGGTCTTATTAGTATAGTTAACAACCTGAGCAGGCCAAACAGCAACCCCATCTTCATCATAGTAAAAAGAGGTGGCAAAGATTTCCTTGAAGTTTCGAGCAATTTCAGTTCCTTCAATCATTTCTTTTAAACCTGACGAAATAATATAGTGTTCAACAATAACACCCTTCTCATCACCATACTGCTTCACTCGCTCAAACCAGTCTTTAACGCCTGGAAACAATGAAACCTTTGACCCATATTCAGATAAAGTGTCCTTTGTAAAAGGCATCTGCCCTCTTGCTTTTCGCTTCATTGTGTACATATAAGCAAGATTTTGATCCATATCGTTATCTTTTGCAAGTCCATTCGATTCCTTCCAAAAATCACCAACCATATCAGTCCCCTCTGGCTGAACTGCTTGGATGTATCCTTGTGCTTGCATATCATCGGGCGATAGAGTTTTGTCAAAATCATAGCAAATAGCAATAATTGGTTTATCCTCTTTTACTTCGCGTTTGAAATCCGAATCCATCATAAAAAGTCCTTTCTAATCGCAAAGCTATCTAGACAAACATCTCCTGCAAGAGCTTCTTCTTCAAAGTTTTAAGCTCCCCAATTTTAGATTGGGTTGATGATGTTAAATTGTCTAGGTTGGAGAAGAAAGTACCCAGAACACATTGTTCATCAAGACTAGGAAATTGTATATAATAATTTCCTAATTGTGGAGCTGTTAATTGAGGAACTCCCGTCGATTCATTATATATCCTGATAGAATTTATCATATTTTCTAAAAAATCAACATCAAAATCGTTTGATTGTAAACTCAATAATCGAACAATTGGAGTAAAACTAGTATGACGTGCGATAGCATGGCCAACATCTCCTCTACCTGTGACAGTAACCGCAGGAGCTTTTACTTTATAATCGTCGTAATATCCAACAATACCTTTGTTGGTCAAGGCATTTGCAACAACAGGATACTTGTCGATAGTTTTAATTCTTGATTTATCTATATCGCCCCCTGCACTAATGTTCATCCTATTTTTCAGTTTATCTGTTTTCCACTCGCCATCAAATCCAGCTAGGCGGATTTCAGGGACAGTTTGCCCATGCTTGGGAAACATTTTAGAAAGCATGGTTGCTTTGAAAGATTTTAAATCTTCAAGCTTACGCTGATGAAGAGCGATGAGGTTGTCGAGGGATTGGAAAAAGGAGCCGATTTGTACCTGCTCATCAATTTTAGGAATTAAAATTGGCATTTTTGACATTTGTTTACCTGAAACTTCAACAAATGTGGATCCAGCCCCATTGACTTCTCCATAACGTTTCAACTCATGAGTTCTAGAAAAAATGAAATAGCTATTTAATTTATTCTCATGTGGCACAATAGACTGAAACCCTTGATTAGTAGTTCCCTCTTTAGCTAAGATAGCTGTATTTCCAATACCTGCCCTTGAAGTAAATAGGACGCTACCAACAGGTAAAACTTTAGCTGAACTTTTTTTAAGACCTAAAGAAGTTATTTTCTTTTGGCTTCCATCCACGAAAATTTTATCCCCTATTTCGACCGGAGAATACCAGTCAATTTCACCATCCCAGTACTCTGAATTCGAAGTACTTGGTGTGCCTCCACCGATAATATCCGCTACTTCTCCCAACTTTCGCTGTTCCCAAGCGTCAGTATAATTTTTAAACCTTATATTTGGAATTTTTTGCTTTGTCATTACTACTCCACTTCTATTTATTCACTAATCGCCAGTCATCATCAATCTTGTTATTGCTAATCGCCCAAGGGGTGATTATATCAAAAATTTTATACTCGTGATACCTATCTTTTGTATCAAAATAAGATAATCTCACTTCATCGAAATCACTATTCAGTTCATTTTTTCCAACGACAAAGTATAGATTGAAACGTTTAATTTCATTACCCTGAATCAAAAAAGAATAAGACTCTTCATTACCAAAAATAAATTTTTCTTCATCATTTGAAGTAGAGGTTATCTGAATGGTTTGTCCAACCTTTTTATGGTCCAAGTAGAGAGTCAAATTCAAATTTCTCACGACTTGCTTTACGGACTTCGTATTATGAATCTCTAACCACAAGGGAACTTGAAATAGTATGTCAGAAATCCCTTGAAAAAATCCCCAAGGTTTCTGATTGGAACGATTATAGACGGATTTAATATATAGTTTCACTTTTCCCTTATGCGACAGAAAACTATTAAACAGGGTTTGTGCAAACATACCAATTAGGGTTGAAATAAGGGATATAGCAGCACCCACTAATAATAACTGGTACTGAGGATTTTCAAAAAATGATTTCATTAAAATTATCACTCTCCATAAATATCCATAAAGCTATCAATATCTGTAATATCTGTATTAAGCGTCAAACTTTCAATTTTTTCTTCATCAATAAAACAATTCTCATCTAACCTCTTATCACTTTTTAGCCAGTTTGAATTCCAAAGTTTAACAGAATTTTTGTCACTTACTTTTTTACACATCCTATTTTTGTAGTCTTTGGTCCTATCAACAGTTAAAGAGATACGTTGAAGCCAGATTTCTACAAAATCTGACTTTGGGAGTGATTGATACTTTTTCAGTATCCTATCAATCAAAGCTGAAATTTCTTCTGGAGCTACATATTCAAACAATTTTGCTAAGATAGTTGCTGATATTTCAATCGTCTTTGGATTATTAATCATAATAGAGACTATTATACTAATCAGTTGAGGAATATCCGAAAGTTGATTTACTTGTGAGTCTAACGTGCTAATTCTATATTTAAAAAATTCAGTCAGAGCTTTTTTCAATTGTCCACAATTTGGAAATTTATCACCTAGTAACTTTATTTGCAGTAAATGTTTCTGCATAGAAAGCTTATATTCTCTGATATGTGATTCTCTTGCAGTCTCAAAATTTATTTTAGTAATTTTATTATAAAAGCCAACATTCTGACTTGTCCAGTAAAGTTTATCTGGCTTAATAGCATCTACAATAATATCCTTACATAAAAAGGTCTTCTTTGAATTAATTTTTAAATTTAATTCTAGTAAAATCTCAGAAAGAAGCTTCATTAATCTCTCAGCTACATCAAGCTGATTGGTGAAAATTCTATAATCATCCCGGTATCGTAAAACTTTGAAACCTGTAATACCACATTCTGTTGCTTTTTTTGACAATAGGATATCAGCATAGCCTAGAACTATCTCTGCGATAAAATCCATCAAGGCACTTCCTTGAGGAATTCCATTAGTTTGACCATTCTGCATTTGTCGTATTTTGGAATCTATAGTATTTCCAAGTCCTTTGCTTCTATTTTCTTTTGCCCATTCTTTGTCATGGATAGCCCAAGGTATTGTATGTGTGTAGATTGAAGGATAACAATCAGTTATATCAGTTTGCAAACAATAATTATAATCTAATGCTAATTCAATTTGTGCCTGCTCTAAATTTTTCCACCAATTTAGTATTTGTTCAGCTTGATCTTGTTTTTTTCCTGTTGACTCAAGAGGTACAGACATACAGATAATTTTCTCGTCCGATTGAAAATCACGAAACCTGCTTTTTAGTTCATCCCAGTTTTCTTCCTTTGTTATCAAACGAACTAAATCAACATACAATATGGGGTGAATTAGTTGTAAACTCCTCCAAGCGTATTTTGCATCTTTGTTGGTAACTATTGTTAAATTTACATCCGTGGATTCTTCAAGGTACTCTATATTATTTATTTCTTTGTACTTTTCACATGAAAAGTTTTTTTCTTTTGCAAAACTTTTTAATACCTTTTTTGTGTATATAATACTTTTTAACTCAGATCTCCCCAATATATTTTTGGCATTCTCTAATAAGTTCTCAACACTAAAATAAGGAGGTAGCTTGATGTTAGAATAGGATGTCGGTTTGAAAAAGAAATCTTGAGCTTCCTTATTCGACATATCCAATACACTCTTTTGATTCATACTTATTAGAGCCACCTTCCTGAAAATTTCACTATTTATTATACCATCATCTTAGTGGCTTATGTGATTGTTGTCTGCTGTATTAGTTAATTTTATTTTAAATTCTTCGCTAATATCGCTAACATATTTTCCATTTCAACACCATCTGTCTTGACCAATCCTGTATCAACTTTATTAAATAGTGAGTTAATGATAATCAGACGTTCATTTTCATTGATTGATTCACCATCATAAGTCAAGGCTTGGAAGAAGCGTGTCATAGCTGCTTTTTGCTCATACTCAATAGCCAAATGGTTGTTTGACATTGACAATTTCACAAGTATTCTAATGATGTAAATAAAGAAGGAAATAATAGCAACTACAAAGAAAGATTGTGATAAGAACGGAATCTTTTTACTTATATCCAGTGGAAATTCATATAGAAACCATACTAGCATTGAAAAAATTAATGCCAACATTATTGAGGCTCCAACGAGGAAATATGTCCAAAACTTAGCCTTCTTCCGATAATTTTCAGCACGTAAATTCCAAAGTTTTTCAGGCTCTTCTAATTGTAATTTGTTTTTATATGTTTCTTCAAGCTCTCTTAACTTATTTTCTTTTTCTTCCTCCCATTTTTCCATGTTTTCAGTAAAATTATTCAAATACTGCTCTTGTAATTCAACCTGTGATTGAATTTTTGAGTTTTCATCTTCAAAAAATTGAGTAATTTCATTACTGGATTCATCTGCCGATTGAGAAATGTCATCTAATTTTTGGTGTAAAGGGACTAAAACCTCTGAGTCGAAATCAGCAATATCGTCTTTTATTTTTCCAAATTCCTGCTTCATTAAATATAAAGCGGGATAATAGTTATAATCACACGAACTTGAAAATTTTTCCCCGTAAAGCTGTGGATTCTTCGATAAGCTAATAAAATTTCTTAGAGCTCCTCTTAAATTTGAATCTGAATATTTTAGGTAGTATTCTATAAATCGTTTAATTTTTCTAAAGGATTTATCTGTATCGATAGGAGAAGAAATCGGTACTCTATATATAACTAATCCATTGTCGCTATAAGTATTACTATACTTTTGATAGATAAAACTAGTTATCCCATTATGATTAAGTTCTTCAAGTTCTGAAAGATGGGTTCTTATTTCCTCAACCCTAGAATTTAAGCTATTCCAATTGCTAGTAAAATCACTCGAAATATTATCAACCTCGATTGACTCCCAAAATTTTAAATTTCGTTTTGAAATCCTTTCGAGTTCAATAAAGGTTAATTGTTTCTTCTCATAGTTTATAGAGTAATCATCATCAACTTCAATTTCAAACCTGATTTTACTATCCATAAAATTTGCAATCTGCTGCTTTGTGTAAGTCAAATTATCTCCTTCCCAAAATTAGAATTGTAACTTTTTTCTCATCCTCTATTATACACCTCTTCTAGTCCTCTCACCACTTACCCCAACTAAAAAACACGACAGCCTTGTCGTGTTGATTCATATCATTGCTACTAAGATTAACTATTGCTGCCTAGCTTTTTATCAGCGATGGCATCGGTTAGGGTCTGGGAAAAGTTGAGTCCTAGCTCACGCCCTAGTCTGTCGGCCCAGCGGGGGATGGTCAGGGTTTTCTTGATGGGTTCCTGACTACCTAGATAGTTGGCAAGATCCACGCTGACTAGGGAGATAAAGGATTTATCAGGATCATAGTTGAGGGTCATGTCCTCGTCATCCTTAAAGGGATTATTGGCTTCTAGGGACAGGCTATTGATATCTGAAGGCTGAGCCAGACTTCTGCCCTGCTCCAGTTCATCTGCCAGAGCCATTCCTAGATAGTCACTGGCCATGAGAATCGCATGGGCTGGGGATTCTCCTTGAGTGGCTGAGTGCTCAATATCTGGAAAGGTGACAAAGTAAGGGTTGGCTGACGGTTCATTGGGATCGTAGTAAAAGAGAGCAGGATAAGCGACTAACATGGTAGACCTCCTTGGTTTGCGGGCTAGGCTGGCTAGAGAAGGCCGGCCTGTTTTCTGATGGCTCTTTCGGTATATTTGTTTATCTCACCGTGGGGGACAATAATTGGATGCTGTCCCTTCTTTTCCAATTTGATGTGAGATCCTTTTCTACCCTTGATTTTGGTCCAACCATTGGCAGTTAAAAGTTTGACCATTTCTTTTTGTGTCATGGGCATAAGCTGAATGATTTCCTGACTAGTTTAGCATATCACACGTGTAGCACGTATTCAAGTTTTGACTAAACTTTGTTCTAAAAAGACACCCTATCGAGTGCCTTTATTGAATTATTCGTAATTAATTTAATTTTAATAGATGTCCCTCCTATGACCAAACTCTAAGGCCAGAATGATCAACTTGTCGTCCTCAATATCACAAATCAAGCGATAGTCGCCGATATGATACCGCCACTCTCTGGCATGATTGCCGCTTAGGCCTTTCCCAAACTGTCTAGGGTTGTCACTTCCGTCTATATGCTTGTCAATCCAAGAAAAGAGGAATCTCTGAACAGACTTATCCAACTTTTTAATTTGCTTCTGGGCTTTCTTGGAATAGCGAACCTGATACATTTAGAAACCTAATTCCTTTTTAAAATCTGCGTGAGAAAGAGTCTCTGGATCCTCTTGGTAGGCTCGATAGGCCTCTTGATAGAGTTTCAAATCATACTCATCTTCAATGGCCTTTTCCAGCGACTTTTTAAAGAGGGTTGAAAGACTGACTCCTGTAATCTGAGCATAGGTTTTAAAGAAGTCTTCTTCATCTTTGTTTAATCTGACTGTTACTGTACTCATCATGCTTCTCCTTTTGTAACACATTGTAGCACCTCCTTTTGAAAAAGTCAAACTAAGTCTGTAAAAGACACCCTATCGAGTGCCTTCATTATTTATTCGTAATTAATCCGATTTCTTTGCTCCTATTGCTTAGCTAACAGGGGATAGATGACCTCTTGGATGAGCTTAAGATAGTCTTCCTTGATGGCCTTCTTGTATTTGAGGGGATTGAGGGGTTCAGCGACTTGGGCCTTATAGTCCTGATAGCGCTGGCTGGCGATCAGTTCGCTTTCGCCCGCTTGCTTTTGCGCCTTAGGGTTATAGTGCTTGGCCAGATAGTAGAGTTCCTCCTCACCGATATACCACTTCCTTGCCAGCTGGGTGACCTCTTGTTCAATGACCTGGTCAATCATTTCTTCCAAAAGCTCAGTCACCGACTGACCTTGGTAGCTCTGTGGGTCTTTCTGAATGGACTGCCAGAGCTGGCTGACCACCTTGGCCAACTCAGGCCGGCGCTTGGCTAGATCGGCGATATAGCTATCAATAGTTGTCAAGTCATCTGGTGAAAAGGACTTGACTTCCTTAGCATCTTGACCAATCAGGGCCTGAATCAGGTTGATAATATAGTCGTAGTTGATGTCATCAACCTGGACGGCCTCCAGCTCATACAGGATATCCAGTAAGTCATCATCAGTCTCCTCGTCATCTTCTTGCCGTCTGAGCTTCAACTCCGCTAGAACATTTTGATAGACACCTAAGTAGCTATCTAACTTATCTTGGCTTAGCCCAGCTTCACTATAGATCTGGTCTTGGTCATACTGACCATAGACTTGGATGGAGGCGAAGGCCTTGTCAAACTCCTGGTAAGCCTTAGCGAACTGCTTGAGCTGGGCGGTATCGGCTAGGTCCGGATCAATGCCCAAACCAGCCTGCTCGGAAATATGACTGCGGAATTGCGCCAGCTTATCATCAAACTTAGCCTTTTCATCCTCCCACTCAGGGGCCAGAACATAGTTTTCCCCGCCCTTGGAGTAGAGCCAGAGAGCCTTATCGACTGCCTCTTTAAAGGCCTTGGGCTGTTGGAAGGTGATAATCTGACCAAACTTCTTGTTCTTGTCAAAAATCCGATTGGTCCGACTAAAGGCCTGAATCAGGTGCTGGGGTTTAAGAGGCTTGCGGTCCATAAAGAGAGTTTGCAGACAAGGGGCATCAAAACCAGTCAGGAGCCGGTCGACAACGATTACTAAGTCCAACTGCTCCTTGCGGTTGAGATAGCGGTCTTCCTTTCTGGCCAGACGTTTATTGACATCGGTATTAAAGCCAGCCAAATCTGCTAGACCAAAATGGGTCCCAAATTCCTGATTATAGTCTTTTAGGGTCTCCTTCATCTTGTCTTGGTTGTAAGAAGAATCTTCCTCATTTTCTGTCAGAGAGTAGGTGATGGTCACCTTGGGAAAGTCGGACAGAATCTGCTTGGTCTTTTCAGAGATTTTCAAAGGGCTTCGGCCTTCTTTGACTGCCTTAATCAAATCATAGTAAGCTTGGGCCTGCTTGATGGAGGAGACCGTCAAGATAGCATTGTAGGTCTTGCCAATACCATTACGAAAACCAAAGAGTCGGGCGGGCCTGCTGAGGATATAACGCAAAACTTCCAGCATGTGTTCTGGAGATTCATAAACCGAGTCTGGCAGAGTCTTTTCGTCCCTATCCTCACCGACAGTTGTCTGGTATTCCACCCGAAAACCGAGAACAGCCCCGTCATGGATGGCATTTTTGACCGTGTAGGTATGGAGACAGTGACCATAGAGTTCCTCGGTGGTCTGCTCCAAATCGCCTAGGGCCTGGCGACGATTTTCACCGAAAATTGGCGTCCCCGTAAAGCCATACCAGAGGGAATTGACGAAGAACTTAGACAAGGCACGCTTGGCCTGGGGAGTCACAGCCCGATGGCATTCATCGACAACGAAAGCGACTCGCAGCTGACGAATCTTATCCTGATTTGCTTGGTAATGACCCTGATCAAACTTTCGCATCATGGCAGAAATTTTCTGAATGGTGGTTACCACCACCCGCCGTTCCTTACCGGCCAGAGTCTTAATCAGCTCCTTGCTGGAATTGGTCTCATCAATGTCAATGGTATCATTCTGAGCATAGGAGAGAAAGCTAGAGGTTGTCTGGTCATCCAAATCCTTGCGGTCAACAATAAAAATCGTCTTATCAATGGAAGGGATAGTCAGGAGGTTTCTGGCTACCTTATAGGAAGTCAGGGTCTTGCCTGAACCGGTCGTATGCCAGACATAGCGGGATTCTCCGCGATAGCTGGCTTCCTTGACCGCCTCAATAGCATGAATCTGGTAGGGCCGCAGCAAAATCAGGCTCTTCTTGCTATTGTCCAGAACAGAGTACTGCATGACCAGCTGGTGGGCTTGAGGGATGGATAGGACTGCTTGGGCAAAGTCAAATAGATTAAGAACGGGCTGATTTTCTGTATCAACCCACTTGGTTAAAAAGCGTGGATTGAGCTTATTCTCCTTGGCTGCTGCGATATAGCGGGTATCTTCGATATTTGACACGACAAACATCTGCAGGCTGGAAAAGATGCCACGGAACTTGCCCTCCTTATCATATTTTTTGAGTTGATGAAAGGCATCCATGAAGGGGCTGTGCTGACTTTTCAGCTCTAATTGAATCAAGGGCAGGCCATTGATGAGGAAGGTGACATCCCCTCGGCGGTTATGGTCCAAGTCGTCTTCCGCAAAGGTCTTAACTCGATTGACAATCTCGTAGGAAGATTTTCCGCCAGCCACATGGTCACGAAAGAGGACATCTAGATTGATGGTGCCCAGACGGGCATCTTCTCTTTGAATCCGAACCTTGGCAATGCCATTTTCACCCACCAGCCACTTGGCTGCTTCATAATAATTAACAAAATTAAGTTGGTTGCGGATCTGTTCTTTTTCTTGCTAGGTCAGGGGGACTCCATCTAGTCTGGCAAGATTATTCTGCTCTAACTTGTTAAAGAAATTATCCCATAGTTCATCAGGGGTCTTGAGGTCAGGGCGATAGGACCATTGACTTTCCCCGCTAATTAGGGTTTGGATTAAGCGCTTCTCTTGCTGGGTTTCTTGATACAGTGGCATGTTCAGCCTTTCTAAGTAAATTCTGATAATTTTATTATAGCACACTGGAAAGCCCAGCTTTTAAGAAATTAACTGGTTGAAGATGCCTTTCTTGCCACCCTGAACAAAGCAACCCAGCCTTTCCTTTTCAAAGCCATTATTTATGCTACAATAAAAGCATAAAAGCGAGGAAAAATATGAAAACTTATGAAAAAATTTATCAAATTTTGCGGGAAGCTGGCGGTTTTGTCAGCGGGCAGGATTTGGCTCAGCAGCTGGATGTCTCCCGGACAGCCATTTGGAAGGCTATGAAAACTCTTGAAAGCAAGGGGCTGGTTATCGAGTCCATTAAGAATCGTGGCTACCGGTTACTTTTAGGTGATCTGCTTCTGCCAGAAGAAATTGAGCAAGCGACGGGACTCCAGGTCTATCTCAATGAAACTTCCGCTTCCACCCAGCTGGATGCTAAGGAAGGGATTGAGAAAGGTCACTCTAGCCCTGCCCTCTATCTGGCACCTAACCAACAGGCTGCGCGTGGTCGCTTTGCCCGACCCTTCTTCTCACCTAAGTCGGGTGGCATCTATATGTCTCTCCATCTCCAGCCCAACCTGCCCTACGATCAAGCGCCGGCCTACACCCTCATGGTGGCTTCCAGTATCGTCAAGGCCATCTCTCGTCTGGCCGGCATTGACTGCCAGATTAAGTGGGTCAATGATATTTATCTGGGACAGAAAAAACTGGCCGGCATTCTGACCGAAGCTATTTCATCCATTGAGACGGGGCTGATTACCGATGTCATCATTGGAATAGGACTTAACTTTCTTGTGCCCGAATTTCCTGAGGAGCTGAGTAACAAGGCGGTCAGTCTCTTCACCTGTCAGGCGCCTATCAGTCGCAATCAGCTGATTGCTGAAATCTGGAACATTTTCCAAAATACTCCTGAGCGAGATCTCATAAAAGTTTACAAAGAAAAATCACTCGTTCTGGATAAACGAGTGACCTTTGTGGAAAATCAATTATCTTATACTGGTCTAGCGACTGACATTACTGACAGCGGCCAGCTAGTCGTCCGGCTGGATGATGGTCAAGAAAAAGTCCTTAATTCTGGGGAAATTAGTCTCTCTTCTTGGGACTATTAGTCCCTTGGCCATGAGATAGGGACTTGAGCAATTCCTTGAGCAGACGGTCGGCCAGATAGGCATTCTGCAAATTGCGAATAATAAGGAAGGCCCAAAAAGCCGCTAACCAAAAATGTCCTGTAAGCAAGGTATCGCTGAAAAAGTAGCTTTCCAAGGCACACCAGAGAGCCATGCTGATAAACTGTAATCTATTCATATAAGGTAATTATAGCAGAAAATCCACCGCAATGGTGGATTTTTTCTCATCTCAAGAAAATTTATTACTATTTAGTGAAAAGACGACTAATCACTTGGTGAAAACTGCCAGAGAGGCACTTGTTTTAGTCTTCTTCTACTTCCAGTTTGTCAGAGAGAAATTCAAAACCATCTGGAATCAGGCTGTCTTGTCCTTCTGCTTCCACCTGATCATCCTGAGAATCGGCTGAATTATCAGGATCCTTTTGGTTTCGCATTTTTTGGGCAAACTCTGTTCGAATTTCCTCGAAATCGGACTTGGGTACCGCCATGATTTGCGGTGAAAAGCCGGCAGCCTGGCTCATGATATTGCCAAACATGGTATTGAGGTCAGTCCGTTTCATGGCCTGCTCAGCATTGAAGGCAGCCTGAAAAGCTAGTATAGCATTTTCACTATTGGCTAGGACTGGCTCCGAACCCAGGAGGAGAGCTCTGTCTTGAGGTCCAATAGAGTCCAGGATTTCATTCCAAGAAGACTTGAGGGCATCTAGGTATTGGCGAGACTTTTCGCTGTCCGCCACCGTTTCTTCCATGATGGTCAAAATCTTAGTCTTATCAACTTTGAATTTGAAATTGGTGGGAGTTTTGGACTTACTGATGGGATCCGTATTGCTGAAATTGCCAGTTTCCAGCTGGGCCTTGAGCTGGGCCACTTCTCGCTTGAGGACCTGAATTTCTTTCTCCAGCTCCTCCGAAGCTCCAGTCTGGACAGGACTTGATATCTGCTGAGTATCAGATAGTTGGATAGTCATCATCTCAGCATAGATTTTAGGTTGGGTACCATTTTTCAGCTCAGGCATGGTCTGAGTGATGATATCAATCATGGTAAAGAGTCGCTCCTGTTCTAGGGACAAATTGTCCTGAAAGGCCTGACTATTATGCGTAGCTTCCCCACCTGCCTGCACCATGAGAATATCCCGCAGATAGTCCAGCAGGTCGGTCGCAAAGCGACTCATACCCTTGCCGCTATCAAAGATGGTATTGAGATTGGTCAGGGCCGCTAGGCTATCATGTTGGATGATATTGGTCAAATAGTTGTCTAGGGCTTCCTGACCGACCGAACCGGTGATTTCTTCGGCAATAGCTGCCGTTACCTGATTGTCAGCCGAAAGACTGAGGGCCTGGTCCAAGATAGATAGGGCATCCCGCATTCCTCCTTCGGCCTGCCGGGCAATCAGATTGAGAGCCTGATCTTCATAGGCAATGCCTTCCTTGTTCAGAATCTGGGCTATGTGTTGGCGGATGGCTGTCTGCTTAATGGCCTCGAACTCAAAGCGTTGAACCCGAGAGAGGATGGTGGCTGGAATCTTGTGCAGCTCGGTTGTTGCCAGAATGAAAACGACATTTTCCGTCGGTTCTTCCAAGGTCTTGAGCAGGGCGTTAAAGGCCCCGGTTGAAAGCATATGAACTTCGTCAATGATATAGACCTTGTAGGTGGCCCGACTGGGGGCGTAGGTCGATTTGTCACGGATTTCCCGGATTTCATCGACCCCGTTGTTGGAGGCCGCATCAATTTCGATGACATCTTCTAGGCTGCCTTCGGTAATATCCTGGCAGATGTCACACTGGTTGCAGGGCTCACCCTTCACCTGATTGGGACAGTTCATAGCCTTGGCAAAGATTTTGGCCACACTGGTTTTCCCAGTCCCCCTAGGACCTGAGAAAAGGTAGGCATGGCTGATTTTACCAGAAGCTACAGCCTTCTTGAGGGTGGTTGCGACCACTTCTTGGCCAACCAATTCCTGGAAGGTTTGGCTTCGGTATTTTCGATAAAGGGCTTGATACATTAGTTCTTAACTCCAAACATAGCAAAATTCCAGTCCGTTTTTTCCAGCAAAATGGCCACAAATTTCTCCAAATAGTCCTGATCCAACTGGTCGTAGTCAGCAACTAAGCTCGAATCCAAATCCAAGACTCCTAGGAGCTGGTCACCCTGATAGATGGGAAGGACGATTTCCGACAGGGCTGCCGAATCACAGGAAATATAGTTGGCATGTTTAGTCACATCTTCCACAATCAGAGTTTGCTTCTTCTGGGCAGATTCCCCGCAGACGCCCTTGCCAAGCTGAATATGGACGCAGGAAACCCTACCTTGGAAGGGGCCTAAAATCAATTCCTGACCATCGTAAAGATAAAATCCAGCGAAGACTGAATTGGGCAGGGCTTCCTTAATCAGGGCCGAAGCATTGGCAAGATTAGCCAGGGCATTGGTCTCACCTTCCAAAAGGGCTTTCAACTGGGCTAGTAATATATCATAAGCTGATTTTTTCTCTGTAGGCATCATAAAGCTATTATAGCAAAAATTGGGGCTAGAGGCGAACTAATAAGCAGGTGTCATTGCCTCAAAAAAAAATAGGATTTATGGCTTAATGGGTAAGTCTTAAGATCTTGATGTTTATTCCAAGAAAGGCCGCTTTGTGTGGCTTTTCATCTTATATTTTCTGACAAGAGTAAGCTATCCAAGGTCCTTTTTGATGGGAAGCAAGCAGTTGAAACCCTAAAGGTTGGATAAAGGATTGAAAGTCTTCAGTCGTTTTCATCTGAGGGAGAAAATAGTCCAATTTGCTCTGTTCACAGGCCAAGAGTAACTGGCCCTGCTCTTTCAAGAGGCGATGGATTTCGTTCAGACCTGCAACCAGGTCATCCCAATGAAAATGTGTTTGAAAGCCACAGACCAAATCAAAACTCTCAGCTGAAAAATCAGTCTGCTCAATAGCTGAAACGGTAAAATCTAGCTGACCAGCAACTCTTAACTTTTTAGCCTCCTGGATGGCTGTCGGGGAAATGTCCAGACCATGAATCTCTGCTCCAGGAAAGACCGAACTGAGGTAGGCAGTCGATTTTCCATTACCGACACCAACATCTAAAATCTGCTGAACTTGAGTAGTTCTGACAAAATTCAGACTCCACTTGACCATAGGTAAATAGGATTTATTCCAGATAGCCATCATCATCCTGCCCATGAGACCTGATGGCATTTTGGATTGATGGATTAAGTAGTTTAAAATCATAAAATATCTCTTTTTTAGTTAAACAGCCTGCCCCTTCTGTTAATCCTTGGACAGGCAGACAAATAGTTGAACTGATTTTCTGCTATAGAAAAAACCACCGAGCGGTGGCTATCATTATCTTAATAGTATTCACCTTGGCGGTAGTTCCAAGAGTTGAAGGTGTCTGAAAGGTTCATCATAATCTTGTCGATGTCCAGCCCCTTGCGGATGACGACTGGACAGTTGTCGATGGAACGACTGTCCTTACCTTGTTCAGGGATGAGTTTGCCATCTTTATCAACCATAGAAACCATAACGCCTTGTTCGTAGCGGGTCTCAACGTTCTTGTCTGGTTGGATGGAAGCAACATAGTCATCAGCCTCGATAACCAGGTCAACGGCTTCTTCAATTCGTTCACCGATACCTTCGACCTTACCACGGTTCCCCTTACCTGATGGGTTGGCAGAGGAAGCGTAAACCATCTTGCCTTCCTTTTCCCACATTTCCTTGGCAATTTGTTCTCCAGCTACACCGAACTTAATAACAAAGCAAGAGGTCTTACGGCTGTCGGTCATCAGTTCTTCACGGCCATCACCAAAGGCTTGGAGTTTAGCATAGGCATCTTCCTTCCAAGGGAGGATACAACCCAGCAGAATATCTTGGTCCCAATGCTTTTGGTAGAAGCTTTCAATCTCTGGTGTTAATTGAGCCAGAGCGCGCAGTTCATCCATGCTACCACAGAGCACGACACCTGGTTTATTGCGCTTACGGTTCTTAGCAGCGAATTTGCGTTCCAAGCCAGCCTTGTCGCTGGTCATAATGATGTAGCCAACCTTGGTTGGACAGACAATACAACCGCCCTCGCTTTTTACAATCTCAAGTCCTTCTTGCGAAAGATTTCCGTCCCATTGAATGTGTGTTGTCATGTTACTTCTCCAAATTATTAATCAATTGCTTCGCTTATTTTACCATGAAAAGTTGGAATTTTCAAGGTTTTTTCAGAATTTTCAAAAACTAAGTAATTCCCGTTGGCCTAGTTCTGCCAATAACCAGGACGATGTTTTTCATAGTCACTAATCAAGTCCTCATACTGGAGGGTGATGCCAATATCATCCAAACCATTTAGGAGCTTGTGTTTCCAATCGCCATCAATTTCAAAAGCAAACTCGCCAACTGATGAGACAATCTTTTGCTTGGACAAGTCAACAGTCACTTCGTCAGTTGGAGCTAATTGGGCTAGTTTTTGACGAACCTCCAGAGGTTGGACAATGGGCAAGATACCATTGTTGAGGTCATTATTATAGTGAATGTCCCCAAAAGAACCAGCAATGATAACCTTGAAACCATAGTCGGCCAAGGCCCAAGCTGCGTGTTCCCGCGAGGAACCGGCCCCGAAATTATCCCCAGTAATCAAAATAGTCGCTTTGCGATAGGGGGCGGTATTGAAGATAAAATCAGGATTCTCAGTGTAGTTATCATCCAGATAACGCCACTCATACATGAGGTACTTGCCAAAGCCCTTCTTATCAATCAATTTGAGGAATTGCTTGGGCAAGATTTGGTCCGTGTCTATATTGTCATTCATCAGAGGCACGGTGGTCCCGGTATAAACGGTAAATTTTTCCATTTTAAGGTCTCCTTATAACAAACACGCCTACAAGTCTTTGAAAAAGAGAGGTGGCTGTTTTGACTTTAGTCAATTTACAGCCACGACTACCTTTAGGTGGAAACTCTGGTTTGAAGTCCAATACTTCTTCGTCAGCTTTCCTCCTCGCCATTTAATTTCCATGCTCGGGTAAAAAAAGTCTGCTAGACTTTTTTTATCCTTTGACTTGCTTAACGGCTTTGTATCTTGATATTACTGGGCTTCTGGTAATTGACGGACATCGACAAAGTGGCCGGCAATGGCTGCCGCTGCTGCCATGGCTGGACTGCAGAGGTGGGTTCTAGCGCCGACACCTTGGCGATCTTCAAAATTACGGTTGCTTGTTGAAGCACAATGAACACCCGCTGGTACTTTGTCAGGGTTCATCCCCAGACACATGGAACAGCCAGGGTCACGCCATTCAAAGCCAGCATCGGTAAAGATTTTATCCAAACCTAGTTTTTCAGCCGCCGTCTTAACCGGTCTGGAACCCGGTACTACGATAGCAGTTAAATTAGGGGCAATGTGTTTGCCCTCGACAAACTTGGCCGCCAGCTTGAGATCGCTCAGTCTGGCATTGGTACAGGAGCCCAGGAAGACATAACCGATTTCCAAATCTTCAACCTTCTCCCCAGGCTTGGTATCCATATATTTGTAGGCTCGCTCGTCATTCATATCACGGATTTCTGGGAAAGGTTGGTCAAAAGCCACACCCATAGAGGGATTGGTCCCCCAAGTGACCATTGGGGCTAATTGAGAAACGTCAACTTCGATAACCTTATCGTAGTGGGCATCCGGGTCTGAAACTAGGGTCTTCCAATCGGCGACTGCCTGGTCAAATTTTTCTCCCTTAGGAGCCTGGTCTCTCCCTTGAATGTAATCAAAGGTAGTCTGGTCGGGATTCATAATACCCATTTTGGAGCCGAACTCGATGGACATATTGCAGATGGTCATACGCTCTTCCATGGAGAGGGCATGGACGGCCTTGCCTGTGTATTCAACCACATGACCAACACCGACAGATACGCCATACTGGGCAATCAGGGCCAGGACATAGTCCTTGGCATAGACCCCCTTTTGAGGCTGGCCGACAAATTTGACCAAGAGTTTCTTGGGTTTGACCTGCCAGATGGATTGGGTGGCGAAAACATGTTCAACTTCGGTCGTCCCAATCCCAAATCCGATGGCACCAAAAGCCCCATGGGTCGCCGTATGACTGTCGCCACAGACGATAAATTTGCCCGGCTGGGTGCGACCTGTTTCTGGTCCAACCATGTGGACGATTCCCTGGCTGGCAGAACCATGGGCAGCATGAGGAATCTTGAATTCCTTGAGATTGCGAGCTAGGGCATCCATCTGGGTCTTAGAAATGACATCACGGATGTCATAGATATTGACGGTTGGCACATTATGGTCAAAGGTCCCAAAGGTCAAATCAGGCCGTCTAACCTGACGCCCAGCTTCTCTCAAACCATCAAAGGCCTGAGGGCTAGTCACTTCGTGGATATAATGCTGGTCCACATACATGAGTTGAGGCTCGCCTTCCTTGCCAGTAATAACATGGCGGTCCCAAACCTTATCAAAAATTGATTGTCCACTCATTTTTAAATCTCCATAAACAATAAATTAAACTGACTTCTATTAAAATGCCAAGGCACCAAGCCAGTTTAAAATACCACTTCTTTGTCTTGTGGTGAAAAATTCTTCCAGCTAGATAGGCTGCTAGGCCAGCACCTGTCAAGCTGAGGCTTAAAAGTGTCTTTTCAGGAATCCGCCACTGACTTCTAATGCCCCGTCTTTTGTCAAGACCATAGAGGCAGAAGGTCAAGATATTCCAGAAAATCAAGAGGCTAAGAAAGATTTTCATCCTACAAATTAGCAATAATCGCTGCTGTCATTTGAGCCGTTGTCGCTTGACCACCCAAATCGCGGGTCAAAACACCCTGCTTGAGGGTGGCATCAACAGCCTGCTCAATCATAGCTGCTCCTGCTTCCTGACCAAAGGAATCCCGCAACATCATAGCAACTGAGAGAATCATGCTGATTGGGTTGGCAATGCCTTGGCCAGCAATATCTGGGGCCGAGCCATGGATGGGTTCATAGAGGCTAGGGCCATCTTGGGAATGACTGGCTGAAGGCATAACACCTAGAGTCCCTGGTAAGACAGAGGATTCGTCAGACAGGATGTCGCCAAAGAGGTTTTCGGTCACGACAACATCGAAATGAGCAGGGTCGGCAATCATCAGCATGGCCGCACTATCGACCAGCTGGTGTTCCAGCGTCACATCAGGAAAATCCACAGCGACTTGGTCTGCGACCTTACGCCAAAGCTTGGAAGTTGCCAGAACATTTTGTTTATCAATGCTGGTCACCTTCTTACCACGCCCTTGGGCAATGGTAAAGGCCTTGCGAACAATTCGCTCAATCTCCTCAGCCGAATAATCATTGATGTCTCGGGCAGTGTCCTCTTGCAGGTCATGTTGACCAAAATAGATACCACCAGTCAATTCCCGCACGACAACAAAATCAACACCAGCAATCCGCTCGGCCTTGAGGGGCGAAAGGTGTTTGAGAGCCTCAAAGATTTTGACTGGTCGGATGTTGGCAAAGAGCTTGAGCTCCTTCCGTAGGGCCAAAAGCCCTTGTTCTGGTCGGACTGGGGCTGTGTCATACTGAGGACTACCGATAGCCGCTAAGAGAATAGCATCAGCTAAACGAGCAGCCTCAAGAGTTGCCTCTGGCAGCGGATGACCGGCTTGGTCAATCCCCGCTCCGCCAAAGGGCCGAGCGTCCAACTGGTAGGCAAAGTCAATCTTCTTAGCAAGAGCTTCTAGCACTTCCAGGCCTGCCCCCATGATTTCTGGACCAATGCCGTCCCCTGCTAGGGTCACGATTTTTTTAGTCATTGAATTTTCCTTTTTCTAGTTTAGTTAACTGTTGGCTGGCCTCTGTCTAGTAGTCTTTTTCAGACAGGCGCCGACCGATTTGACCATCATTTTCTTTTTGTACGAAAACATTGGCATTAACATAGGCAATGGAGCTAGCCTTCATAACATCGAAATCGACACCGGTAGCATTGAAAATGGTGCCTGTATCAACATTCTCAACGGATACCGCTACTCGGGCTTGGGCATCAATCCCATCGGTGATGGCATCAATACTGTAGCTGAGCAGGCGAACGGTTTGATTGAAGAATTTATCAATGGCATTGAAAGCCGCTTCAACAGAACCCTTACCGTTGGCCACCACATCCACGGCTTCGGCATCCTTATTGGTCATGGTAACGACGGCAGTAACTGTCTCGTCTTCGTTGGAGGTCAGCTTAAGGTCGGCAAAGTGGAAGCCTTCTGGATTCTCGATATCAGTCCCATCAACTAGGGCAATGATATCGGCATCTCTGATATCATGCTTCTTATCCGCCAATTTCTTGAACTTGGCGAAGAGTTCCTTGATTTCGGCTTCAGCAAAATCCAAATTTAACTCTTTGAGTTTTTCGATAAAGGCATGACGACCAGACAATTTGCCAAGAGGCAGAGAACTTTGTTTCACTCCAACCAATTCTGGGGTGATGATTTCGTAGGTCAACGGATTCTTGAGAACACCATCCTGGTGGATACCGGATTCATGAGAAAAGGCATTGCCACCGACAACAGCCTTATTCTTAGGCACAGGAATGCCTGAGAAACGTGAGACCATAGCTGAGGTGTTGACCGTTTCATTGAGGATGATATCACTAGTAGCATTGAAATAGTCTTCCCGAATTTTGAGGGCAACAGCCACTTCTTCCAAGGCAACATTACCAGCCCGCTCGCCGATACCATTGATTGTCCCTTCAACCCGACCAGCACCATTTTTAATGGCAGCTAGAGTATTAGCAGTCGCCATTCCTAAGTCATCATGACAATGGGGGCTGAAAATAATATCACGATCAGATTTGACATTTTCAATCAGGTATTCGAAAATATGCCCAAATTCTATTGGGGTCGTGAAACCAACCGTATCAGGGATGTTGATATAGGTTGCACCCGCATCAACGGCTGTCTGGACAACCTGCAGAAGGTAGTCCAGCTCTGTCCGAGTCGCATCTTCTGGCGAAAATTCGACAATATCGAAATATTGGCGGGCATAGGTTACATGTTCCTTGATGACTTCCAAAATTTCTTCCTTGGACTTTTTCAGCTTAAATTCCCGATGGATTGGACTGGTCGCAATAAAGACGTGACATTGGGGATATTTGGCATCCTTGAGAGCCTCATAGCAAGCATCAATGTCAGATTTGACCGAACGTGCCAGACCCGTTACAGCCGTCTTTGTCATGGCTGCCGCAATCTGCTTGACCGCCTCAAAGGAATCGGGACTAGCGGCAGGGAAACCTGCTTCAATCGCTGAAATTCCCCACTTCTCTAATTGCTTGGCAATGGCGACCTTGTCTTTAATCGAAAAATTAACACCAGGGGTTTGTTCCCCATCACGAAGACTGGTATCAAGAAATTCTACCTTACGCATAATGACCTCTTTCTTTTGGATAATAGTTGATAACAAATTTTATGAAGCATTGCAAGTCAGAAAGTAAAGCCTGCTTAGTAAGACTTGCTTTTGCATCTTAATAAAAAAACATCCCGCCAAGCAGGATGTTTGTCAATCCCGCTTGGTAAGCCAAACAGGACTAATGCTTTTGCACTAGCCCTCACACCTCAACAACAAGACTGTCATAGAACGTGTCTTCATTTGACTTTTTTCCCTTCGATGTTTCTTATTTATTATCCTAACCTATTTGAAAATCCTTGTCAAGGTTTTTTTAGAAATTTTCTGAAAAATCGCATAATTTAAAGAGGTAAATTTTTTTGTTTGAAACAGAGCCAAACATCAGAAAAAGGAACAGTGTCCCTGTTCCTTTTTCTGATGTTTCTACTTCTCTCCCAAAATCGAAGCGATTTTAGTATTGATCAGGTCGATGGCTACGGTATTGGAGACTCCTTCTGGGATGACGATATCCGCATAGCGTTTGGTTGGTTCGATGAATTGGTGGTACATGGGTTTGACTACGCTGGTGTATTGCTCGATGATGCTATCAAGACTGCGCCCTCTTTCCTCCATGTCACGTTTAATCCGGCGAATAATCCGAATATCATCGTCGGTATCAACAAAGAGTTTGATATCCATGAGATCCCGCAGACGTTCATCTTCCAGCACCAGAATCCCTTCAACAATAAAGACATCCTGGGGTTCCTGACGATAGGTCTCGTTACTTCTGGTATGCTGGGTATAGTCATAGATAGGGATATCAACAGGACGTCCTGCCTGCAGTTCCTTGATGTGCTCAATCATCAGGTCGGTATCGAAGGCCAGAGGATGGTCATAGTTAGTTGACACCCGTTCTTCAAAGGTCAGGTGGGACTGATCCTTGTAATAAGAATCGTGCTCAATCATAGCAATCTTGGAATGGGGAAAATGATTGAGAATTTCCCGAGAAACGCTGGTTTTACCACCACCTGAACCACCTGTCACACCAATGATAATTGTTTTTTTCTGCATAAGAACTCCAATACTATCTCCTATAAAATCATCCCCTATTATACCCTAAAAGATGGTATAATTAAAGGCGACTTTGAACTGAAAAGGAAGCAAACAAGCATGACTATCCAATTACCGCAAGCCCTAAGGGAACACTTAAAAGAAGACGACATTCAGGAGCTAACCCCAATCCAGGAGCGAGCCTTTGAGCCCATCAAGGCTGGCAAGAACGTCCTAGGTGTCAGTCCTACTGGCACCGGGAAAACCCTAGCCTACCTCCTGCCCCTGCTCAGCAAACTGACCAGTAAAAAGGCCCAACAAATTTTAATCTTGGCTCCCAATACAGAATTGGCAGGCCAAATTTTTGAGGTGACAAAGGAGTGGGCAGAGCCCCTGGGCTTCACCGCCCAAGTCCTCCTGTCAGGTTCCAGTCAAAAGCGACAGATTGAACGGCTGAAAAAGGGACCGCAAATTTTAATTGGCACTCCCGGTCGTGTCTTTGAGCTGGTCAAGCTTAAAAAGGTTAAGATGATGGCTGTGGACACCATCGTTCTGGATGAATTTGATGAGTTGCTTGGTGATTCCCAGTACCAGTTCGTCAGCAAGATTTGTCACCATGTCCCAAGAGATCACCAGCTCATTTACATGAGTGCCACCAATAAAATTGATCGGAAACAGTTGGCTGAAGACACGCTGGAGCTGGACCTGAGTGACCAAGAATTGGACAATATCAGTCACTACTACCTGCAGGTGGATAAGCGTGACAGGCTAGAGATTTTACGCAAGCTGGCCAACATTCCCGACTTCCGTGGCCTAGTCTTCTTTAATAGCCTTTCCGATTTGGGAGCTGCTGAAGAACGCTTGCAATTTAATGGGGCTTCTGCTGTTTCCCTGGCCAGCGATGTCGATGTCAAATTCCGTAAGGTCATCTTGGATAAATTTAAGAACTATGAGCTGGCTCTCCTGCTGGCGACTGATCTAGTTGCCAGAGGGATTGATATTGATAATCTGGAAACTGTCATTAACTATGAGGTCCCTAGAGACAAGGAAGCTTATACCCATCGAGCTGGCCGGACTGGCCGCATGGGCAGGGAAGGGAGCGTCATCACCCTAGTCAGTCACCCTCAAGACTTGAAGAAACTTAAGAAATTTGCGCAGGTTCAGGAAATCGGATTGAAGAATCAGGCCTTTTATTTGAAATAGATATGATAATAGCCATCCCAAGCAGGATGGCTATTATTGTCTCTTTTTTAGTTTGAAGCAGGTAGGAGGTGATTATGCTCATTTTACATCAAAACTTTCATTTTTGATACTTTCTAACGTAGCAAGTTTATCAGTGCTTAAAAGTCACTGATAAACTACAGTAATCGCTATGGCGACTTACCTAGCTACCTTACTAATTTCATTTTCAAAATAAGATCGATTTTGAAAATGAAATGTCGTTTAAAAGTGCGGACGCAATGAAACTCCTCTCGGAGTTTCATTGCGACATGAGGTTAGGCTAGTCGGTTTTACTGGCCTAACTGAGTTAATCAGGGGACTAGCTAATCGCTATAGAGATTGGCGTTAGACATCGCTACTTTAGTAGCTGATGTCTTTGTCACGTGATAAATTTTGAGCCCCTTCGCTTTTGAATTTTCAGGCTCAGGCAGATTTAGTCCACCGGACTAAATCTCTCTCGAAAATTTCCGTTCTTAGCAACAATTGCCGTTGTTGCTAAGAATGCCACTTTGGCGAAAGTATCACTTTATCATTCTGTCATCCAACTAAAGTACTCAGCTTTTTTAGCGAATTGTATCCATGCTGGAGCAAAAGATAGCAGGTTTTGAACTTTAAAAAGTATTAACTAAAACCTTGCCTAGTTTTTCGTTTCCAGGCTTAGGGGAGTTTTCAGACAAGCACTAGAGTGACTTGTCCCACTCCCCTTACTAACTCCGTTTGACTAGTATCATCGACTAGTCAAACTTCGTGTCGTAGATAAAAAGGGTCCACCGGACTTTCCTCACTCTTTCGTTTCCAGGCTTAGGATAAAAAAGTCCACAGGATTTTTTTTATTTATTCAGCTCTGCCAAAGGACCGAAGACGATTTTTTCAATATCACTGAGATAAACAGATAGGGCTTGTTGGGCTTCTAGATAGGATTTGAGGATAGGGTTGGCTTCAATTTTTTGGCCCATTTCCTGCATTTTCTTTTGGTCGTCTTGACTTGGCATTTGTCCAGTTTGCATGGCCTTATAAACGCCTTCTTGGAAGCTGGTAAATTCAGTAAAGAGTTGCTTTGCTTCTTGATTGGCATCAACCTTAGCCTTTTGCTCAACCAGAGTTTGGTATTCTGGCAAGGCACGAATGCCACGTTCCAATTCATTGGCTAAATCATAAATGTTAGTTGTCATTTTTCTCTCCTTTTAATTGAGTCGCTTAACGGCTTTGTATCTTTTAGAGGGTCACATTGTAGTTTGGATCTTTAGCAAGCAGGTCCATTGCTCTAGCTTGGTCTTTTTGATTTTTTAAGGTAATTTGGAGAATCCCATTGATGTCTTCACGGTTTTCTTCATTAATACGGATATTCATGACGGAGATACCCCGCAGAATTTCCAGAACTTTAAGGATACTGTCCTCTTGGTCGGGAATGGTGACATAGAGGTCAAAGCCACTATCGATACCACCCTTTTTATGGATTTCCATAGTCTTTCTGGTCAAGCGAGCCTGATTAAAGAAATGCCAAATACCATCAGCATCATCGGCCTCAATCAGGTCAGCAACACTATCCAAGTGTCCCTGAAAATCAGCAATACGATCCAAGACCGCTTGCTTATTACTCAAAAGGATGGAGGTCCACATGTCCGGCTCACTTTCAGCAATTCGAGTCATGTCTCGGAAACCGCCAGCCGCAAAACGATTGGTCAGTTCGTGATCTTTGGCATAGGCCCCAGCCTGTTCCATCAAGCTGGCTGCCAGAATGTGCGGAAAGTGGGAAACCTGTCCAGTCACTCGGTCGTGCTCCGCTGCATCAATTTGAACAAAGCGAGCGTGGAGGCCGGTCAAGATTTCCTTCATCTGAGGAATAGTTGTTTCTCTGGTCAGACTGGTGGGGGTGAAAATGTAATAGGCATTTTCAAAAAGGTTAACATCCGCTGCAATGGCTCCAGATTTGTGGGAACCCGCCATGGGATGGGAACCAACAAATTGAACCTGGCTGGGGTCTAAATAGGTTTCAGCCGCTGCCACAATTTCTGCCTTAGTTGAACCAGCATCAGTAATAATAACATTATCTTTTAGCGGCATGTCGGCCAAGGCTCTGATAAAGGCAATGGTTTGCTTGATGGGAACCGCTAAAATGATGACATCTGCTCTGGGAGCAAATTCAGCAAAATTAGCTGTTGCTTCATCAACAAGTCCCCTTTCCAGGGCGATATTGCGGGACTTATCTGAGCGATTGTAACCCAAGACTTCATAGTCTGGATGGTCTCGCTTGATGCCCAAGGCCAAGGAACCACCAATCAGTCCAAGACCTGCAATATAGATGGTTTTCGTTTCCATAAGTGCTCCTAAGCTTCTAATAAAAGTGGAAGCAATCAATTAGCAACTGCCAACCAATTCTCACTTTAATTTTGCAAGTTTGGGAAGTCAGCAACTCTTGCCTTTTGCCCCGAACTCATTTTCTCAGTTAGAAATTCTTAACGAAGTCCCGATGACGGGACAGGGCTTCTTTTAATTCTTGGAGATTGTCAGAAGTGAAAGTTTCAAGAATTTCATTGGCAATAACGGTCGCAACCACGGCTTCCATAACCACACCTGCGGCTGGCAGGGCCGTCGGATCAGACCGTTCAACGGTTGCCTTATAAGGTTCATGGGTTTCAATATCGACAGACATGAGAGGCTTATAGAGAGTTGGAATAGGTTTCATAACTCCGCGGATGACTAGGGGTTGGCCGTTGGTCATACCGCCTTCAAAACCGCCTAGATTATTGCTCTTACGGGTATAGCCGTCTTCCGGGTTCCAGAGAATTTCATCCATGACCTGACTCCCCTTGAGATAGCCGTCTTTGAAGCCCAGACCAAATTCAACACCCTTAAAGGCATTAATAGACACGACTGCTTGTGACAGTTTGCCATCCAGCTTTCTGTCCCACTGAACGTAAGAGCCTAGGCCAGCAGGAACGCCCCCAACCACAGTCTCGATGACGCCACCGATGGTGTCGCCGTCTTTTTTAATCTGGTCAATATAGCCCTTGATTTCTTGCTCCCGCTCTTGGTTGACAATAGAAACTTCTGACTTGGCAGCCAAATTCTTGATTTGAGCAACACTTAGGCCGTCAGGTACATCAATTTCCTTGCCACCAAAAACAACCACATGGTTGGCAATTTCAATATCCAACTCGGCCAAAATTCGCTTGGCTACAGCGCCGATAGCCACACGCATAGTGGTTTCCCGGGCAGAGGACCGCTCTAGGGAATTCCGCAAATCTTCAAAACGATACTTTATGCCACCGACCAAGTCAGCATGACCTGGTCGGGGATGGGTGATTTTCCGCTTGGTCTTGAGCCGGTCTTCAATATCTTCGGCGGACATGATATCCAGCCACTTCTGGTGGTCCCGATTGACCACATCCATGGTGATGGGAGCACCTGTTGTCTTACCATGGCGGACACCGGACGTAAAGACCACTTGGTCACTTTCAATCTTCATGCGTCCACCGCGGCCATAGCCACCCTGGCGCCGTTTTAAATCACCATTGATGTCTTCAGCTGTCAGGGGGAGACCCGCAGGTACCCCTTCAATAATGGCGGTCAGACGAGGACCATGTGACTCACCAGCTGTTAAATATCTCATCTATTTCACCAAATAGTCTTTCATTTCTGTCAAAGGAATTTGCTTGATAGTCGCTTGGCCAAGTTCAGGCACCAGAACAATTTTAATATCCTTGCCTCGAGCCTTCTTATCATGACTGAGAGCTGCGTGGAGCTTCTCGACATCCCAAGGCTCAAAATCAGTTGGCAGGCTAAATTTAGCACAGATATCAGCAATTTCTTGGGAAAGGCCTGCAGGCATAAGGCCTTTTCTTTCTGCTACTTTGGCAATCTGAACCATACCGATAGCGACTGCCTCGCCGTGCATGACCTTGCCGTAGCCAGCCGTTTGCTCAATGGCATGGCCGATGGTGTGACCGAAGTTAAGGTGCATGCGGATGCCACCTTCAAATTCATCTTCCACGACAATCTTACGTTTGACATTGCAAGAATGGTAGATAATGGATTCAGCATGCTCAAGAATAGCTGTTCTTGTGCCAGACATAGACTGCAATTCCTGCCAGAGATCCAGGTCTGAAATCAGGCCATACTTAATGACCTCACCCATGCCTTCAACCAATTCACGACTTCCCAGGGTTTCTAGAGTATCTGGGTCAATCAGAACACCGTCAGGTTGGGCGAAAGTACCGACAATATTTTTAGCCCAAGGAGTGTTGACCCCTGTCTTTCCTCCAATGGAGGAGTCAACTTGGGCTGTCAGACTTGTCGGAATTTGTAGAAAATGGATCCCCCGCATATAGGTAGAGGCAACAAAACCAGCCAAATCTCCGACAACACCGCCGCCAAGGCCGATAACGCCGTCACTGCGGGTCATACCGACCTTAATCATAAATTCAAAGGCCTTGTTGGCTGTGATTAGAGTCTTGCTGGCTTCACCTTCAAGAAAATCAAAAACGTGAACCTCAAACCCTGCGGCTTCCAGTCTCAGCTTGACTTTTTCAGCATAGAGGCTGGCAACATGGTTATCAGTGATAAGGGTGACTTTCTGCGGTTTCCAAAGACCAGCTGCCCAGTCTCCGACCTTGCTCAGACATCCCTTTTCAATGACTAAGTCGTAGGGATTGTAACTCAAATCGACACGTAATTTCATACTGCCTCCTTTTGTTCCATTTGGCAAAAACTTATCAGGGATCTATCAAACTTTTTAGAAATCTCTAGCCTTTCTGGGCCTGCAAAGACTAGAAAAACTAGTTCAAGCGATTTCGATACCAATAATATCTTATCAATAATAGCTGGCATACCAAAGCTTATCGCTTAGACGTCGTAACGTTTTTCCAGCTCTTGCCAAATCTGATCGGTTGGCATAGATTGGTCGGTCCAAAGTTCAAAGGCTTTAGCTGCTTGATAGAGCAGCATGCCAAGCCCGTTACTGGCCTTGAGTCCCTTGCTTCTTGCATAGCTGAGGAAAGGTGTTTCAAAGGGTTGGTAAATGACGTCAGCCACTCTTAAACCTGCTGGCAAAACGGTATTGTTAGCAATGACCATGGACTGACCATCCATACCAACGCTGGTCGCATTGACCAGTAAATCACTTTCCAAGATTTTTTCTTGAATCAGAGCTTGGTCTTCAACAGGGAAGACCTCTAGCTCAACACCGGTTGCTGCAGCATATTTTTCAGCCTTGGCCTTAGTTTCTTCCAAAAATTGGGTCTGGTTAAAGATATTAATCTTCTTGGCACCATTGAGGGCCGCCTGAACAATAAGCGAGGTGGCTGCCCCACCGCCGCCGAGAATTGTCATGATCTTATCTTTGACCGTGAAACCGTCATCTTTTTCCAATGCCTTAAAAAAGCCATAGCCATCGGTATTGTAGCCAATCAACTGTCCTTGACGATTGACAACCGTATTGACTGCTCCAATCAGTTGGGCAGCCTGGTTCAATTCATCCAAAAAAGGGATTACCACCTGCTTGTAAGGCATAGAGATGTTAATCCCAAACATGTCGTAACGACGGACATTTTGGACAGACTCTTCTAGGTCTTCCTCAGGAATGTCCCAAGCGACATAAACGCCGTTGATACCACTAGCATCAAAGGCATAGTTATGAATAAAAGGTGAAATCGAATGTCTAATTGGTCGAGCAACAACTGCGGCCATGCGTGTGTGTCCATCAATCTGCATCAAGAATCTCCCTTACTTTAAACATATCTGCCAAACCGATTTGGCCTGGTGCACTTCCTTCATCGACACTGGCAAAGGTCCAAGACGAGCCCATCAAATCGCTGGCTAGACGAGAAACCTGACCTAGTTTGCCCATAGCCATGGTCACATAATCCTGTTCAGGATTGAGAACCTTAAAACCTCTGGTGAAATTCATTAGGTCCAAGACATCTTGTTCAGACTGAGGCATAACAGCCACCTTAACTACCCGAGGAGTCAGAGTTGTCAACTCAGACAGGATACCCATGAGGTTATCTGGGGTTTCCTCAAAATTATGATAGGACAAAATCAGATTTGGGAAGTCCAACATTTGTGAAAAAATATCCTGATGAGAATAGTACTCAAAATCAATATAGTCAGGGTGATAGAGGGAGGAAACCTCCTTAATCAAGCTGACATATTCCTCATCAGACAAAGAAATCTGACCACCTTCCGATTGGGTTCGCAGGGTAAAGATGATTTCTCGACCTGGAAATTTTTCAAAGATGGCTGGTGCTACATTGATAATGTCATCCTTAGGCAAAAAGTCTGCCCGCCATTCAATGATATCGGCATGGTCGTATTTAGCTACATCAAGCTGATTGACCTCGTCAAGGGAACGGGGCATTACGGGAACTACTATTTTCATATTATTACTACTCTACCTTTATTGTATATACTTTCAAATAATTACTGCTTTGATCAGCTTGATTGACTGCGAAATCAGCAGGCAACTGCTTTAAATTCAGATAATGGTGCTTGTAGCCAGCAAAGCCTTTTTCCAATTGCTTTTTGAACTGACCAACTGATAGATTGGAGGCATTGATCGAAGCGATGATATGACCTCCAGGATTGATAATTTCCAGAGCTTGTGAAACTAACTTATGGTAATCTTTGGCGACTGAAAAGGTCTGCTTCTTATTGCGGGCAAAGCTAGGTGGATCAATGATGATCAGGTCGTAGGTCAGCCCCTTGCGCTTAGCATACTTATAGTAATCAAAAACATCCATAACAATCAACTTGTGTTGGTCCATACTTAAGCCATTGGCAAGAAAATGAGCCTGAGACAGATCCCGAGAGCGCTTAGCTAAATCGACCGAAGTCGTCTCAAAAGCTCCTCCCATGGCAGCTGCTAGGGAAAAAGCCGCCGTGTAGGAAAAGGTGTTGAGAACTGTTTTCCCCATGGCTAAGCCATCGATAAGACTGGCTCTGACCTCATGCTGATCCAGAAAAATCCCTGTCATTAAGCCATCGTTGAGAAAAACGCTGTAGCTGACCCCATTTTCTAAAATCGTAAAGGTCTCAGGTGCTTCCTGACCATAGAGGTGGGCAGACTGGTAGTCCAGACCCTTAAAACGGATTTTCTCATAGCCACCGCCAAGCTCTGGATAAACTAGGCGGAAGGCTGCCACGATGCTATCTTTCAAACTATAGATGTAGGCATTGTACCAAGAAAAGAGAGCATAATCACCGTAACGGTCAATGGTCAGCCCTCCTAAGCCATCGCCATCCTGATTAAAGAGACGATAGGCTGTAGTCAGGTCATCATTTTCATAGGTTTGGCGCTTGGCTCTGGCTTTTTCAAAAAGATTGATAAAGAAAGGCTTATCTAATTGGACGCTCTTTCGTGAGACTAGCCAACCGATTCCCTTATTTTGCTTGGAAAGGTAGGCTGTCCCCAGAAATTTTTGCTTGGCATTATAGAGACCAAGCACTTGGTCTGACATCGAAAAATCATTAAAATCCTGTCCCTGAAGGAGTTGAATTCCGCGATTGATTTTCTTTTCAACCAAGGCAGCCACAATAAGCTTATTCATACTAAACATTGTACCAAAAAGTAAGGAAACTTTCTACCTCGTTCTCAGTCCAAATTTTATTTTGTGGTATAATGTAACTTAGATTTTTTCTGAAATTAAAATTAACGAGGATATGGAATGAAAAAGTATTTAAGCCCTTTAAAGAAAATGGGCAAAATAATCAACACACGTTTAGGTTTTGTGTTAGTCCTTCTCTTCTTTTATTGGATTAAGTCCCTCTGGGCCTATAGCGTTGACTTCAATCTCGACCTAGAGAATACGGCACAGACCATCGTTGCCATTTTCAATCCCTTGCCGCTAGGACTTTTGCTTTTGGGGCTTCCTCTCTACTTCAAAAAGAGTAAGATTTTTTATCCCCTAGAAATTCTCATCTATTTGATTCTGAATATCCTGATTATCAGCAATGCTATTTATTTTAGGGAATTTACTGATTTTATCACCGTAAACACGCTGATGGCTAGTTCTAAGTCGGCAGCTGGTTTAGGAGATACGGCAGGTAACTTGGTTGAGCTTACCGACCTCTTCTTCCTGATTGATTTACTGGTCTTTATCCCTCTGCTCTTCTTCAAGAAGATGAAATCGGATAAGCGCCCCTTCAATAAACGGGCTAGCTTTGCCGTCACTGCTCTGTCAGTCCTTCTCTTTTCGGCCAATCTCTTCGCGGCTGAAACCATTCGTCCTCAGCTGCTGACTCGGGGATTTGCCAACTATTACGTGGTCAGAGGGATTGGACTTCCGGCCTTTATGACCTATAGTGCTAACCAAACCTATCAAGCTCATCGGGAAAGAAGCGTGGCAACTGCTGATGATCTCAAAACAGTTGAGGCCTATGTCAAAAAGAATTACACCGCCCCTAACAGCAAATACTTTGGTATCGCTAAAGGCCGTAATGTCATCGTCATTCACCTTGAGAGTTTCCAACAATTCCTCCTCGATTACAAGTTAAAATCAGATGACAAGGAATACGAAGTTACGCCCTTCCTAAATTCCCTCTATCACTCCAAGTCCTCTATCGCCTTCTCTAATTTCTTTAACCAAGTAAAAAATGGGAAGACCTCGGACGCCGAGACCATGATGGAAAACTCCCTCTATGGTCTTAATAACGGTTCCTACATGGTTAACTACGGTGGTGATAATACCGCCTATGCGACACCTTCCATCCTCGCCCAAAAGGGGGGCTACACCAGTGCCGTCTTTCACGGTAATACCGGAAGTTTCTGGAACCGCAATAATACCTATAAACAATGGGGTTACAACTACTTCTTCGACTCTACCTACTTCGAAAAGCAAGATGATTCCAACTCATTCCAGTATGGGCTCAATGACAAGTACCTGTTCAAGGACTCCATCAAGTACCTAGAGCAGATGCAACAGCCCTTCTATACCAAGTTTATTACCGTATCCAACCACTACCCCTACACCAGCCTCAATGGCGACAAGAAGGAGCTCGGTTTCCCTCTAGCAGATACCAAGGATGACACGGTTAATGGCTACTTTGCCACAGCCAACTACCTTGACTCAGCCCTCAAATCCTTCTTTGATTACCTCAAGTCCAGCGGTCTCTATGATAACTCTATCATCGTTCTCTATGGCGACCACTACGGTATTTCTAATGACCGTAATACCAGCCTGGCTCCACTCTTAGGTAAGGATGCCGAGACCTGGTCTGACTACAATAATGCCATGATGCAGAAGGTCCCTTATATCATCAATATTCCGGGCTATACCGATGGCTTTATCAGCGATACCTATGGGGGTGAAATTGACTCCCTACCAACCCTGCTGCACCTCCTCGGAATTGATACCAAGGGTTACCTACAAATGGGACAAGACCTACTGTCACCACAAAATGATAATCTAGTGCCCCTGCGGACTTCTGGTTACTTCATTAGTCCAACCTATACTAGCTATGGTGGCAAGGTTTATTACACCCAAACTGGTCAAGAAATTACAGCACCAAATGCCCAAACCAAGGCTGACCTTGATAAGCTCAAGGATGCGGCAGCTGCTCAACTGTCTAATAGTGATGCCATTCAAACAGGAGACCTACTCAGGTTTGCTACCATTCCAGGCCTAAGCAAGACAGATTCCAGCCAGTACAATTACAACGGCGCCCTGAAGCAGATGGAAAAAATCAGTAAGAACAAGGGTGATAAGTCAACCAGTCTCTACCACAAAAAAGGAGACCAATCAACAGAGGATCTCTATCAGGCCAAGTCCTATGAAGAAATCCACGGTAGCTCTGATTCCTCCTCATCCAGCTCCAAGTAGGTCTGGAAGAAAGCAGATAGAATACAAATAAGCTGAGATTGAAAGTCTCAGCTTATTTTTTATCGTCAAAAATCTGCCCCCTCTACAAGAGTGAAACAAATCAAAAAAGACCCCTACCATATAAATTGATGGTAGGGGAACACTTAGCTTAATGACATTGTACATCCTAGAGGGTCTTTACTCTTATTTCTAGCTCTTAGGGTCTAAGGATTTATGGAGCTCCCTAATTCTAGCCCAAAATCGGTCTTCAAGCTTAAGCTCCTTCTAAAAAAGAAGACTTAGAAGCAGAAAACTTGTGAAAAAATTAGTCAGAGCATGAATGAGCCAACCATAGATAATACTCCCATCTGCCTTCTTAGCCATCAACCAGCCCAAAGCGTAGGCTACACCAGCTGTCAAAAGAAAGACCAGAAAGGCTGCTAAAAGATTGTACTTGGCCAAAGCCAAGGTATGAAGGCTACCGAAGAGCAAGGCTTGAAGACTATTGCCCTTGACAAAGCCGAGCCTAGCCATCAGTCTTTTACCGAGAAAGCCTCGAAATAAGATTTCTTCGCTAAGGGAAGTCTGAAAGACCGACCAGACAAGGATGACCAGTACCGTTTGCCAGGACCAGCCCGTTTGCTGAAAAATCTGGATGCGAGAATCATCTGCCGTGGCCAGAATGCCTTTCTGGTAAAGCCAAAGATAGGGTAGACCTGCCAGGATAAAATAGGCTAGGAAAATCCCTAGCATGGGTTTCCAAGGCAGGGACTTGCTTGATTTTAGTCCCAGCCAAGAAAAATAGCCCTGAATTTTGTGCTGGCGAATGAAATACCAAACTAAGGAAAGCAGGATAACTAGACCTAGTTGCAAGAAAGCACTGAGTAATTGATTGATGACTAACATAAGATTTCTTCTCAAATTTAGACTTGACATGACGCAAAGCTTTTTCAGCTCAGCTGCTCAATCCGATTTTTTTTATGGTAAACCTTATAGCTTTCAGAAATCTTAATTATTTTTGGTGAAGTCTCTCATTAGCTCAGGCTAGAATCTTAAAGCTACTTCTCCAACCTTAGTAGTCCGTAATTTCTGGGCGGTCATGAATGCGGGATTGTCTTCCCTGGCGGGCTTGAAGGACTACTTCGACATCCGCCAAGGACAGACCTGTTTCGACTAGGGTGACAGCTAGGTGATAGAGGAGGTCAGCTGTTTCGTTGGCGATTTCTTCCTTATTTCCATTCTTGGCGGCGATGACAACTTCGGTTGCTTCTTCTCCAACCTTCTTGAGAATCTTGTCCAGCCCCTTGTCAAAGAGATAATTGGTATAGGAGCCTTCCTTGGGATTGGCCTTGCGGTCCTGAGCTTCTTGGTAAAGTGTTTCTAACATAGCTTCCTCCTTATGAAATATAGCTGTCCTAATAAGTAGACCCTACCAAAGTTGATAAAAATGCTAAGCATGGGCCTAAGAATTTCTGCTGGACACCACTAATGGAATTTGTGACTTTATAAAATATCGTTAAAAAAGCAAGAGTAGGCACCGGTATGGCAGGCGGCACCAATTTGCTCAACGGCTACTAGGAGCGTATCGCAATCACAGTCGGTCTTGATAGACTTGACCTTTTGGAAATGACCGCTGGTCTCGCCCTTGTGCCAGATTTCCTGACGGGAGCGACTCCAATAGTGCATTTCTTTGGTTTTCAGGGTCAGGTCATAGCTCTCCTGGTTCATATAAGCCAACATGAGAACTTGCCCTGTTTGGTAATCGGTCACAATGACGGGAATGAGCCCGCCTTGCTTGGCAAAATCAAGAGCAATTTCTGTCATAAGCGGGCCTCCAATCCTGCTTGGGCCATGGCCTCTTTGGTCTCCTTGATTGAGACCTCACCATAGTGAAAAATGGAAGCAGCCAAGGCACCCGTCACTGGTGTTTCTTGGAAAACTTGGACCATGTGCTCCAGCGACCCTGCCCCACCCGAAGCGATGATGGGAACGCTAACCACTTCTGCAACTGCCTGTAGCATGGGCAGGTCAAAGCCAGACTTGGTTCCGTCCTTGTCCATGGAGGTCAGGAGAATTTCCCCTGCTCCCAGCTGGACAGCCTCTTGAACCCAATCCAACAAATCTCGACCCGTATCTTTTCGGCCACCGGCAAGATAGACATGCCAGCTTCCATCTGCCTCCTTCTTGGCATCGACGGCCAAGACCACGCACTGACTGCCAAATTTCTGGGCGCAGTCCCTAATCAGCTGGGGATTGTTGAGGGCTGAGGAATTGACCGCTACCTTATCAGCACCAGCCTTGAGCATGCGATTCATGTCCTCCACCGAGCGTATCCCACCACCAACAGTAAAGGGAATGAAGACCTGGTTGGCCACCTGCTTAACCATCTCGACGGTGGTGTCGCGTTTTTCATGGGTTGCTGTAATGTCGAGAAAGACTAATTCATCACAGCCAGCCTGATAATAGGCCTGGGCTGAGTCCACGGGATCACCGACATCGGTCAGGTTGACAAAATTGACCCCCTTGACCACACGCCCGTCCTTGACATCCAGACAGGGAATTATTCTTTTTTTAAGCATGGGCTAACCTCCAAACGCCTTAAGCTCTGCCAGACTGATATTACCACTATAATAAGCTTTGCCTACTATAGCGGCTGGCAGACCAAGACCTTCTAGGTCCTGTAAATCAGAGAGTTGGGCAATGCCCCCAGAAGCGATAACCTGGGCTGTCGTTAGCTCCTTCATGAGGGCTTGGTAGTGCTGGAGATTAGGGCCTGTAAGGGTGCCATCGCGGTCAACATCGGTGTAGACAAAGAGCTTGACCCCCATTTTTTCCATAGCTAGAGCCAAATCTAGGTAATTAACCTGACTGGTTTCCAACCAGCCTTCGGTGGCTACTAGACCAGCCTTGGCATCAATTCCAACAACGATGCGGTCTGCTCCAAATTTTTCCAAAGCAGCTTGGACGAAATCGGGACTCTTAACCGCCATGGACCCGATAATCACACGGTCAATGCCCACTTCCAAATAATCCTCAATCTGTTCCAGAGTCCGAATGCCACCGCCGACCTCGACTCCTAAACCAGTAGTTTCTTTAATCTTAGCAATCAAATCGCGATTGCTGGCCTTGCCCTCCAAGGCACCATCCAAATCTACCACATGGATAAAGCGGATGCCAGCTTCCTTGAAAAGGCGAGCCTGGTCGAGAACGTCAGGATTTACAACAGTCTGCTGGGCAAAATCCCCCTTAAAGAGGCGGACGGCTTGACCATTCTTTATATCAATGGCGGGTAGAATTTGCATAAACAACCTCCGAAAATGCTTGTAAGATACCTAATCCGACCTGACCGGATTTCTCTGGGTGAAATTGGGCCCCAAAGACCAAATCTCTATGAATCATGGCAGGAATTTCTAGGCCATAGTCTGCTGTGACATCAATATAGCCTTCTGGAACATCAGTGTAGTAGGAATGAACAAAGTAGACAGCCTGTCCCTCCAGACCTGCTGTTAGCGAGCTAGCCTTTTTGACCTCTAAATCATTCCAACCCATATGGGGAACAGGAAAAGAGGGCTGGCTGGGAATGGGCCGACAGGTGCCTGGAATTAGACCCAGACCTGGAGTCTGACCATGTTCCAGACCTTGCTCCAGAAGAATTTGCATGCCCAGACAGATCCCCAGCAGAGGTTTGCCGGCTGCCACTGCAGTCTGAATAATCTGAACCAGCCCTCGCTTTTGCAGCTCAGTCATGGCGCTAGCAAAAGCACCCACACCCGGCAGAATCAAGCCGTCAGCCTCAGCCAGAACCTGAGGGTCGGCTGACAATTGTGCCTGGATTCCCAATTTAGCCAAAGCCCTCAGGACATTGGCAGTATTGCCAGCATCGTAATCAATGACAACCATCTTCATATCAGAGCATTCCTTTGGTCGAATTGACCCCGTGAATTTCAGGGTTGAGGGTAATGGCTTCTCGTAGGGCCCGCCCTGTTGCCTTAAAAAGACTCTCCGCCTTATGGTGGTTGTTTTTGCCATGGAGAATGGTCAGATGGAGATTCATCTGAACATTAAAGGCCAGGGCTTGGAAGAATTCTTCCACCAACTCGGTGTCGAATTTGCCCAGCTTGGGATTGTCAAAGCTGGCTTCAAAAACCAGATAGGACCGGCCTGACAAATCAAGGCTGGCCATGCCCAGAGTCTCATCCATGGGCACAAAACTGGTCCCGTAGCGGTTGATACCTGCCTTGTCACCCAGGGCCTGCTTAATGGCCTGCCCCAGAACAATACCGACATCTTCGACCGTGTGGTGGCTGTCCACCCAGGTGTCGCCATTAGCTTCCACCACCAGAGAAATCCGGCTGTGGCGGGCAAAGAGGGTCAACATATGGTCAAAGAAGCCCACACCCGTCTTAATATCAACTGGCTCTTGGGCATCCAAGTTGAGGCTCAATTTTATATCTGTTTCTGCTGTTTTACGTTCAATACTTGCTTGTCTCATGCGGTCTCCTTTTCCCTCAAACTAATCAAGACTGCTTCTAATTGCTCATCCTGTCCATATTCATAATATAATCAAGGACATCCGTTTTAGCTATTAGCTTTTCAACAATTGGTCTTTCCAGTTGTTTTAACAACCAGCTTATATTTCTTTTTACGAGTTTGTTAAATGCTTTTACCTGATCCGTTTCTCTAACCTTGCGGTCAGCATCTTATGCAGGATAACCGATTCCAAATTCACCCGCAAACAATTTTTCTAAACTATATTCTAAATTAAGTTCACCCAACCAGCCATAACCTAGCCCAAGAAGAAATGAAATAGCATTGCCATCATTAATACGCCCGAAAAGAAAGGCATCCTGAGGATTTTGAACAAAACCGTAAAGTACCCCAGGCAAAGTATTGCAAGCTAGTGCCATACCTTGACCAGATGAACAGCCTGTAATAATAAAATCAACTGATTTACTGGATAGTAAAATTGAAATAAGCAGGGCAATTTCAGTGTATGAATAATTTGCTTCATCTTCAAAAACACCAAAATTCACTATTTCGTGGCCAAGAGGAGATGCAACCTTTTTCACTATTTCTGTCAGCACCTTGTTTTTATCAGCTTGTGTACTCGCCTGAATGACTGCAATTTTCATGTTTGCTCTCCTTGAACACCCTCCAATATCTCAATTACCTTGTAAAGATTTTTCTCGTTGATTTGATAGGGGGCTTTTTGGCGGACCAGAGGTTTTGCACAGAAGGCGATACCGATGCCGGCTGCTCCTATCATAGGCAGGTCATTAGCCCCGTCACCCATGGCAATGGTTTGACTCATAGCTAAATCATTCTCTACCGCCCAGTCCTGCAACTTCTGCAATTTGACGGACTTAGTGACAATGAATCCCAACACGCGACCTGTCAATTGGCCGTTATCTACTTCCAAGCGATTGGCCTGGACATAATCAATTCCCAAGCGGTCAGCTAGAACATCAACCGTTTCGTGAAAACCACCGGAAACTAGACCGACCTTAATACCTCGGGTATGGAGCTCGTCAACCAGTTCTTTCGCTCCTGGGGTGAAATGAATCTCAGCCAAGACGTCATCAAAAATGCTTTCTGGTAGGCCCTTAAGCAGGCCAACTCGTTCTCGCAGGGCGGCTTCAAAATCTAGCTCCCCCCGCATAGCTCGCTCGGTAATGTCAGCGACTTTGGCACCAACACCGGCTTTTTCCCCCAGAATGTCAATGCCCTCTTCGAGAATCAGGGTGCTATCCACATCCATGACCAGAAGTCCCTTAGTTTTTGTCATTTCTCACCTCTATTGCTTTAGCATGGGCCTGCAAACCTTCGGCATAGGCCAGGGTCGTAATATCTTTCTCAGCCAAGTTAACTGCTGCCTGGCTGTACTGGGTATATTGAATCCGTTTGATAAAGTCATGAACTCCAAGAGCCGAAGAAAAACGACTGGTGGCTGTTGTTGGCAGGACGTGGTTGGCACCAGCATAATAGTCGCCGATAGGCTCACTGGTAAAATGGCCCAGAAAGACAGAGCCAGCATTTTGAACCCGGCCTAGGTAGTCATAGGCCTGGTCCATAGCAATTTCCAAGTGCTCAGGAGCCACCTGATTCATGAGGTCAAACATGCCATCGGCATCCCGGGCAATGATAATCCGACCGTTGTTTTGAACCGAAGCTCGGGCGATTTCCTCACGAGGCAGGCTGGTCAGTTGTTGCTCAATCTCTTGCTCAACGGCTTGAGCCAGTTCGGCCGAATCGGTCACCAGAATAGCTCTAGCCCGCACATCGTGCTCTGCCTGAGAGAGGAGGTCGGCTGCCACGTATTTAGGATTAGCCGAATCATCTGCGATGACCCCGATTTCTGACGGACCGGCAATCATATCAATACCAACCAAGCCGTAGACCTGCTTCTTGGCAGTCGCTACGTAGATATTACCTGGTCCCGTAATCTTGTCCACTTTAGGAATGGTTTCCGTCCCGTAAGCCAGAGCCGCAATCCCTTGGGCTCCACCGACCTGATAAATCTTATCCACACCGGCCAACTTAGCCGCAACCAGAATAGCTGGCACAAAGTGCTCTTGAGGAGGCGTAATCATGATGATTTCCTTGACCCCCGCAATCTTGGCCGGAATAATATTCATCAAAACGGAGGATGGGTAGGCAGCTGTCCCACCAGGTACATAGACCCCAACCCGCCCAATAGGCCGAATAAGCTGGCCGCGGATAACACCCTGACTAGGCTGGTCCTCAAAGCCCTGCTCCACCTGTTGACGGTGGTAGGATTCGATATTGGCCTTGGCATTTTCCAGAGCCGTCAGGGCTGTCGGATCCACTTCATCGAAGGCCTGGTCAATCAAATCTTGACCGACTTCCAGATTTGTCAGCTTAACCTTATCAAACTTCTCCGAGTAGTCTCGCAGGGCCTGGTCACCGCCCTCCTTGACTGCCTGGATAATTTGGCGGACAGCTTCTTCCACATCCAGATTTTGGCGACTGAGCTCCAACTGCTCGGCAGCTAAAATCCGAGAAATTTCTTCATTAGTTCCACTTAATCGTTTCATTGGAAAGGCACCTCCTCTTGGCCAACTTGGGCTTGAATCTTCTTGATAAAGGGCAGGACTTGCGACTTATTCTTGAGGGAAGCTGGATTGACAATCAAGCGGGCCGAAATCCGACAGATGTCTTCAAAAACTTGGAGACCATTGGCCTTAAGAGTCGAGCCGGTCTCGACAATATCGACAATAGCATCGGCCAGACCGACAACAGGGGCGATTTCCACACTCCCTTGGATAGAAATAATCTCAACATCCTCGCCCTTTTTATTGTAAAAATCAGTCGTTACGCTAGGGTATTTGGTAGCGATCCGCTTACGCTTGTGGTCGTTAGGGTCAAAGCTAGGAATGGAGGCTACCGCAAATTTACAAAGACCAAAATTCAAGTCCAGCATTTCCAGATAGCCATTGGGATGCTCAATTAAGACATCCTTGCCGACCACGCCCAAATCCGCCACCCCATGGCGAACATAGGTCGTCACATCTGGTGCCTTGACCAGGAGAAAACGAAATTGCTTATCGGGGCTCTCAAAAATCAAATTCCGACCCTTGTCGGCCATGAAAGACATATCAAAGCCTGCCTTTTCCAGTAAATCCAGGGTTGACTTCTCAATCCGCCCCTTGGTCAGGGCAATGGTTAAACGCTCACTCATGCCAGACCACCTCCTTCCAGACTATCATGTACGGCCTGATAAACACTATCCAAATCAACAGCCCAACCGACGGCCGTCAATTCCTTGGCACCGAAACGCTCAAAAAGTTTGTCATAACGGCCACCGGAAACAAAGGCATCGGGAACGTGGGGACCGAAAACCTTGAACATCATACCTGTATAATAGGGCATGCTAGGAATCTGGGCTAAATCCACCGTGGTCTGGGGCAGGAAGCGATGAATATCCTGCAGCATGGCCTCCAAATCAGAAATAGCCGCCAGAATTACCTTATTCTTGACCAACTGACAAGCCTGGGCCAGAACCTGATGGCTCTCACCAAAGAGGAAGGGCAGCTCCCGCAGAAACTCATCAAATTCACTAGGGTGGGCCTGGGTAAAGCTATTGAGACCTGTAATGTTCCTTTCTAAAATAGCAGATCGCAGATTTTCGAGACTGCTAGCATCCAGCTTGAGAGCCTCAAAGATGGTCTGCAGAATGGCTGCGTGAGAAAATTCAAACTGGTAGACCTTGACCCCAGCCACATCTAGGGCCGATCTAGCGGTCAGGACAGCTTCCTTGAGAGCCTTATCGGCCGGGAAACCAACAATTTCTACCCCAGCCTGGGTGTGCTCATTGAGGAGCCCCCGCAACTCTTCATTGGACTTAAAGACCTTGCCCGAATAAGAAAATTTAATGGGAGTCTCCACCTTGGTCGAAGCGATAACCCGACCGATTTGACTGGTGATGTCAGGTCGCAAGCTAAGCAAGTCCCCCGACTTATCGAAGAGGTGATAATGATTTGGCTTGAGCTGGTCACCAAAGACCTCGAAATGCTCCAGAGTCGGCGTCTCAATCCGATTAAAGCCCTGCTCAATCAGCAAATCGCTAATATCTCGCTCCAGGCGATAGATGGTCGTCGCCCGTTTAAATAATTTATCGTGCATCCCAACTGGGAGTGTTGTTTTCTTCATCCAAGCACCTCCTGAATTACCATGACGACCTTCTCCATCTCCTCTTGGCTACCGATGGAAATTCGCAGATAGTCCTTGATTCTCTCTACCTTTGGAAAATAGCGGACATAGATTTTCTTACTTTCTAGATAGTTAAAGAGCCCTTCCGTCGGTACTACCGGCTTGGTCAAGATGAAATTGGCCGAGCTAGGCAGGACCTCAAAGCCCAGAGCCTGTAATTCCTCGCTAAACCAGTCCCTGGTTGCCATAATCTTTTGACAGGTATCTTCATAATAGGCCCAATCCTGAACAGCTGCCGTCGCTAATCTTTCCGACAGGCTGTTGACATTGTAGGGATTGACCGAATTTTTAACGGCCTTGATAACGGCCATCAGCTCAGGGTTGCCAATACCGTAGCCGATCCGGAGACCGGCTAGGGCAGCATCCTTAGAGAAGGTTCGGGTAATAAAGAGATTAGGATAGTTTTTCAAGAGGGGCAGGGCCGTCTGGCCACCGAAATTAATATAGGCTTCGTCAACAATGACAACTACTTCTGGATTAGCCTTAAGGATGGTTTCCAGCTCCTCCAGAGACTTGTAAATGCCCGTCGGAGCATTGGGATTAGCTAGGACAATACCGCCATTGTCGGCCAAATAATCTGTCGTATCAATCTGGAAATTCTCATTGAGAGGGATTTCGTGGTAGTTGATATGGTAGAGATCAGCCCAGACCTTGTAAAAGCCATAGGTCAAGTCAGGAAAAAGAACTGGCAAATCGTTGTTGAAGAAGGCTTGGAAAGCCAGAGAGAGGATATCATCTGAGCCATTCCCGATGATAATCCAGTCGGGGTCTATCTCCAATTCCTTGCCTAGGGCCTGACAGAGGCCTTCTTGGTCTAGGGTAGAGTATTTACGCAAGTCCTGACTGTTAAAATCAGCTAATGCCTCAGCCACCCTAGGGCTGGGGCCGTAGGCATTTTCATTGGTATTGAGTTTAATCAACTGCTTGCCCTGGGGTTGCCTCCCCGCTACATAGGGCTCAATCTCTCTTAGACCTCTCATCATAAGAACCTCCTCTAAATTTGGAATAGGGGGTTGGAAAACTAGTATCGCTTTGCTGAAGCTGGGACAAAAGCTCCTAACCTCCTTACTTTTCAAACATCTAGCAGTTTGACGCAGTGGTTGATTGGAAGTCCGTATTCCTTGCTAGGCAAGTGATAGGTCCAACAGTCTGGGAGACTGTTGGAGAAAACCAAGTCAACTGTGCGGAGGCGGGACGACAAAATCGATTTCTCCAAAATCACGATCTTTATCCCGCTCTCTTGGTAATCGTTAAGAATTTTAAGGACCCTAGTTCTCGCTACCACACTAACTGCGTCAATAGCTCTAAATTCGACTTTGCCTTTCGGGATTTAGCGGAACGTAGTTTTCGCTTTGCTCAAACTGCATCAATGTCTCTAAGCTCTGTTTCGCATTCGCTAAGAGGCATAGAAAAAAGCCCTCGCAAAAAAACTTGCAAGGGCGTTAAAACGCGGTCCCACCTTATTTCGAAAGGCAGTCGCCCACCTTTCCTCACGAAGTCATTGACTTCCGGTCGGTAACGGGACCAGCCGTCAGGCACTACTATTATTTCGTACCTGCACTCAAGAATGTGTAACTAAGACCGCTGTCCCTTTTTCAGCCACGGGACTCTCTGCTGCTTGGTTTAGCTTTTTTTTCTATCTTTGCTTTAATTTAGATACTATGAGTATAACAAAGTTTTCTGACAATTTCAAGTCTAAAAATTATTTTCTGACAATTTATTTTTATACACTACTGCTGCCGTCTGAGATTCAAGTGATTTTCCGATGATTTATGCTTTTGTTAGCTCTTAATCCTCTATTTTAGCTGGTCTGTTCATTTTTCGAGAATCCTCTTTAAGCTCCTTAAAAATTTTCTAAAAAATATTGTAAGCCCTTTCTTGGGGTGCTATAATAAATTTAGAAAACTTTAATTTGCAAATAATTTTGTCTCTTGAACCCTCTTGCATTAGAAACCTGACGAGATTATTTGCTGGCATCCAAGAAGGGGAGGTCCTATATGGAAGCGAAACACCGTGTCAAAATGCACAAGGTAAAAAAACACTGGGTCGCTATCGGCATGATGGTTCTTGCTCTGACCAGCCTAGGAGCTGTCAAAGTTAGCGCTGATGAAACTAGCCCAGTAGCGCAAGCCGATTCAACTAGTCAAGTCCAGCCAAGTGCTAACAAACCTGTTGCTACTATCGACACTACTGCTTCAGTTGACAAACTGGATAACCAAGCAGAGGAATCGACAAACCAATCTGATACTAGTTCTGACACCACAGTAAAGGCTAGCGATTTGGCTGACTCTGTCCCAATGGACCAAGCCATTCCAGTCGCAGAAACTAACAATGGAACGGCTAACTCTGACAAGCAAGCTACACCTGCGGACCAAACTCAGCCCCAAGCCCAGCCAACAAATACTGAACAACCCGCTACAGAAAGGCTTCAAGTCAACCCCAACCTACCTAAGGGAACTTCATATCGTGGTTTCCACGAGGTCAACGGTAAGACCTACTATTTCAACGACCAAGGCGATGCTGTCGCTAATCAATTTGTAACCTATCATTATATTTCGCCAACATTGATTGACCCTTATAACAGTCCGCATTTTGAAGTTAATCACTATTACTATTATTATCTTGATGGGGATGGTCAAAAGGTTGGTGGCTGGCTAAGTTTAAATAATGAACGCTACTATTTTGACCCTGATAACTATCAACAGTATCGAAATACTGTCAAAAAGATTGGCGAGAGCGTTTATACTTTTGATAATGAGGGTCGAGTAGTCCCCAATGATTCACCTGATATTGGAGTAAGTTTTACTGTTCCACTTTACCTTAAAGCAGACGAAAGTGGAAAAAAGTTTTTGTATGTGAGGACTTCTGATTATAAGATAACCAATCAAAAAGGAATTACAAAATTTAATGGTGCCTACTACTACTTTGCAGATGACGGGGTTGTCTTTACAGGGCCGCAAAAGGTGGGAGATAAGGAGTACCGTATTGATGGTGAGGGTAAGATTGTTGCCGTCGTTGATAAAGATGATAATATTACAACTGCCTCAGGAGAAAAATTTGAGAGTGGAGAAATCCACTACAGTTCTGATGCTACTGTCTGCTTCTTTGTGACTTCGGAAAATAAACTTGGCCGAGATATCATACTTGAAGGTAGCATTAACGATTATTACGCTTTCATGCGAGTGAAATCTCACCCTGGTCCATTCTACTTTGACCAAGACGGAAAAGCTTATAGTGGCTTACTCAACCGTAATGGTGAAATTCTCTACTTTGCTGATCCTTTTAATGCCGCAGTGAAGAATACAACAAAAACAATTGATGGTAAGACCTATACCTTCAATCAAAATGGCCGAGCAACATCTATTGATGGTATTCCACTAGAGCCACCAACAACTGCAGGCTGGCATCGTTGGGATAGGGAAAGATACTACGGTGACGGTCAGGGTCATAACCTTACAGGCTTCCAAACCATTGAAGGAAAACCTTATTATTTTCAAAACGATGGTCGCTTAGTAGAAAATCAATTCTTTAGTCTTGATAATGGTTCCACCTGGTATTGCGCTTCAGAAGATACTGGTGAAATCCTAAACGGTTTAGCTAAGTTCCATGGCGATACTTATTTATTCAGACCAGATGGCAGTCAAGTCAAAGGTACTTATGGTGAATTTAATGGCAACTGGTACTACCTTGATAAGGATAATGGTCAGCCGCTGAAATTCTGGCAAACCATTGATGGTACTCTGCGCTTCTTTGATGACCAGACAGGCGTCCAGGCCAAAAATGGTATTTACACTATTGAAGGAACCCAGCTTCGTTTCGATGAAAATGGTAATCCTTTCACCCTAGATGGCAAGGCCTACAGCCTCCCAACAGGCTTCTACACTCGAAGTGGTAAAACCTACTATCGCAATGAAGATGGTAGCAACGCAACTGGCTTTAAGACTATCGATGGTAATCTATATTTCTTCGATGACGATGACTACGAAACCGGTCAAATGTACCAAAACGACGATAAGTCCACTCTAAACGGATCCTACTACTTCGGACCTGATGGTAAAGCTGTTAAAGGATGGTATATTGTTCGAAACAATAAATATTATTTCGACGATAATTATCGCAGAGTAGACAATGGTTTCCGTAAAATCAATGGTAAGCTCTACTATTTCGGCTTCTATGACCATGTAGGAGACACTCTAAAAGGGCAATATAAGGCTGATGGTTATGACTTCTACTACTTTGACAAGGAAAGCGGTCAAGCCCTGACTGGTTGGCAAACCATTGACGGACTAAAGCGTCACTTTGATGAAAATGGCGTCCAATCTAAAAACGGCTTCTATACTATCGAAAATAATGCCTACTACTTCGATGAGGATGGTACGCCAGCTAGCAATCAATATAAGGAAATTCAAGGTAATTGGTACTACTTCAACAAAGATGGCCATATGTTAACTGGTTGGCAAACCATTGATGGTACCAAGCGCTACTTCGACGAAAAGGGTGTTCAAGCAAAGAATACTGAATTGACCATTGATGGGGTTTCTTATCACTTTGATGGCGGTGGCAATCCCAGCAAAGTCTGATTAAGTCTTATCAGTCCAGACAAAAGGACCTACTCCGATTGGAGCGGGTCCTTTCTTTATAGCTAATACTCGTTATGTTTCAAAACTTTCAATTTTGATACTTTCTAACCTAGCCAGTTTATTAGTGATTAAAAGCCACTGATAAACTGCGATAATCGCTAGAGCGAGTTCCCTAGTCACCTTACTCTTTCATTTTCAAAATAGCATCGATTTTGAAAACGAAATGTCGTAAAAAGTATTATGAAATATCTTTTTCCGTAATTGTACCATCAAGGGCATTGATGGTATAATCGTATTCTGTATCCCCTCGCTTAAATTCGATTTCATAAACAGGAATATCATCGTCCGAATCACCTTCAACCTTGAGAGATTTCACATCAGATTCCATAAGGCCAGCATCTGACAGCGCAATAGACTTAGCATCAGATTCAGTTAACTTAGCGTGATGCTTGTCATCATTATCACCATCCTTAGCGTCATTTTTAGGATCCTTATTAGGATTGGCTGGATTTTTTTCTGGTGGCACTCCATTACCTGGGAAGGCAGGCTTTTTGCCATTAGGTAAAAGCGGTGGTGTTCCGTCCGGCACATTTCCTTTACTGTGTTGGGTATAGTCTTTCGTTCCCGTTACAGTTGCCGTATGGCCATCAGATGTGGAAATTGTATAGCTCTTGTCCTTCTTAATATCTTTGCTTGAGAAGACAACATGGTCAAAGTCCACTTCTGATTTTGTCTGGGCAACAACTCTGCCCTTAGAATCAGTGATGGTGATAGTATCGCCTGCAAGTCCGGAAACAATGGCTGAAACATAAGCCTGCTTTGTGCCATTAGAAAAGCCTTGGAAGAATCCCATATGTCCGATTGCCCAAGCTGTACCGCCAGAAATCAAGGCATCGCCATCATGATCCAGTGCCGAATTGTAATTGGTAATGTTTTGTGATTTGAGACTTCCTTTGGTGATAATAATTTTACCATTAGAATCTACGCCATCGCCATAGCCAATAAGGGAGATATCAGCCCCCTTAATAAAAATACCTAAGTCGTTTTTGATATCGGAAGGACTGTTTTTCAGTTTTGACAAGTCAGCATCATCCTTGTCCGTCCACTCAGAAGCGTTGATCCCATCATCGCCTGCATTGATTGTGATGTTCCCCTTCTTCAGATTCACAAAGCGGCCTTCAATCCCTTCATGACCAGAGGTGATAGTTATGGTTGATGCGCCATCTACTGTTACCTCATCGTAAGCTGCCAGTCCTTTATGTTGGGCGTTAATTGTTAGGGTTGAATCTTCAATTTTTAGATCTGCTGAATTGACATCGCTCTCATCTTTAACTTTAATACCGTCATCATCAGATTTAATCGTGATGGCAGAGCCATCAATAGTAACCTTTTTAGTAGCATGAATGCCGTCTTTAGCAGATGTTAAATCAAGGTTGACTTTTTTAACTTTTAGGTTATCTGCCTTGATGGCATGCCCTACTGTACTTTTCAGTACCAAGGCTGCTTTATTTTTACCTGAAATATAGAGAGCCCCTCCTGCTTCAATCGTGTTTGCTGTTGAAGAAGCCAGAGAACTGTCCGAGAGGATATTGAGCGTCAAATCTTTGCGGGCAGAAATATTAGAGTCCCTTAAATCAAGCGTTTTAAGATTGAAGGTTACTGCATCAGTTACATTGTCTGCAATTCCGATGCTATAACCATTGCCAGAACCCGTCAGAGTATAAGTGCCTGCTTGATTGATGGTAATAGTTTTCCCATCAATGGAGACCCTTGACGAGTTGGACTGCGCATTGGCATCAGCAAAGGTAATCACCCTTGCTCTTTGTGCATCTCTATCACGGCCACGTGCTTCATCCCAGTCGTATCTCTCATGGTAATGCGCCGCATCGGCTCTGATGACATCTGAATCTATAGCTGAATCAGCTGTTTGACTGCTAGGGCTGTCTGTGTCGGCAGCAACAGATTCCGTATCGGTATCAATGTCAGCAGCATCAGCTGTTTGATCGGATGCTGCAGTGTTTTCAGTATCAGAAGTGCTTGTTTGGCTGTCAGCTGCTGTAGGGGGCTCCTCTACAGAAACCACCTTATCACTGCTGTCACTAGCAGCAGTTGCCTCGTCAGCTGAGGCAGGTTGACTGGCTCCGAGTAATACAATGGTGCTAGCTAGGACAAGACCCGTTACCAAGCCTTTTGAGGACTTGCGTTTAATGTCATGTCCCTTGCTCTGAGAAAACGCAGATCGGTTGAAAATGTAATTTTTATTCATAATATAATGTCTTAACCCTTTCTAAAAGTGTTGTTACCAGTTTAACGGGGATAATTTACAAAAAGTTAAACGTCCGGCAACAAAGTGGAAACAAAATGATGACAGCTTTGACATCTTAGGTGATAGATCAGCTCTTATCATCCTGCGAAAGACCCATAATCCGCTGTTTTTAATGAATAGAGGCAGTTGTCCTTCTTCAGACATTAACTAATACTCTTCTAAAATCAAAAAGATACTTCGTTAACTCACTTTGCCGTACGTCAATACTATCTGCAGTTCGTTGCCTCGTCTGTTTTTGATTTTCATTGAGTATAAAATAGTTATTCATACTATTTTATCCTAGTTAGCGAGGGTGCTAGGCAACTGCCAGGACGGTTGCCGTTAGGGAGTCAGACAGAAAAAAAAAGGCTTTGACAATCATCAAAACCTTCGTGGTCCCTCACTTTCTAATTTCAAGTGTCGGGCTAAAATAGTCTACCGGACTATTTGACTACCCCAGCAAGGGTGATTGGCTGTCCTTCTGTACCTCAAAATGGTACCAAGACAGCCGTCAACTACTGCAACCTGACCTCCTTAGCGGCTGGGGTCTCTGTTCCTTGTTTGCTTTTGATTTTTTCATTGAGTATTAGATAGGTCTATCAAGTCTGCCTTCTCCGCAGCCAGGCCTTTCTAATTTCTTCCAGGAGGAAGATTGGGATAGGGCAGAGAATGAGGATGCCCCATTCTAAGCTAGTAATTGGTGCAGTGCCGAAGAGACCATTAAGGAAAGGGACATAAGCCAAGAGGCTGAAGAGGAGAACTTCAATAGCCAGCCCCAAGTTGATGGTGCGGTTGGTAAAGAAACCGCGCTTAAAGATGGATTGGATTTTGGTCCGACAGTTCATGACCTGACCGATTTGACAAAAGATGATGGCACCCAAAGTCATAGTGGTCGCTTCTCGGTAGAGCTCTCCATTCGCGGGCAGGTTAACTAGGCTTTGTCCATGCAGAGCAAAGACTGCAAAGAAGGCAGCCATGGCCACTAAGGCTTCCATACCACCATACCAGAGGAAGGATTTTACCAGCATTTTAGGATTGATGAGACGATCAGTTTTGTCTCGAGGAGGCTGATTCATAATGCCTTCTTCTGGCTGTTCAACGCCCAATCCCAAGGCAGGCATCATATCACTCCCTAGGTCTATAGCCAAGATTTGCATCACGCTCAAGGGTAGAGGCACCAGACCTTTAGAAAAGAGGAAGACGGCCGAAGGCACAGCTTCCGACGTGTTGCTGTTGAAGATATAGCTGAGGAACTTCCGTAAATTACTGTAGATGGCTCGGCCTTCTTCAATGGCCCTAACAATGGAGGTGAAGTGATCATCGGTCAGAATCATATCTGCCGATTCTTTGGCCACATCTGTACCGGTAATCCCCATGGCAACACCGATATCGGCCTTTTTGAGGGCAGGAGCATCATTGACCCCATCGCCTGTCACAGCGACAACATGATCCAGAGCCTGCAGATTGGTAACAATACGGAACTTTTGTTCAGGGGCAATCCGAGCAAAGATGACCTCATCTTTCAGAGCTTCCTGCAGTTCCACATCAGACATATCAGCCAGAATACGGCCGCTGATAACCCGCGGCTGCTCAGTCTTAACAATGCCGATACTTTTGGCGATGCTGACAGCCGTCAGGTCATAGTCACCCGTCATCATGATGATCCGGATATCCGCTGCATGACACTTGGCAACAGCTTCCTTGACTCCTTCACGCGGAGGATCCTGCATAATCAAAAGTCCCATGAAGACCATATCCTTTTCAGCCGTGTCAATCGCTGCAGCCTGAATACGAGATTCATCATCATAGATCCGACAGGCCAGAGCTAAGACCCGTAAGCCCTTTTGGGCGTAGGCATCGTTGGCTCGAAGAATGGCTGATTTTTCCTGCTCATTAAGCTGACGGATTTGACCATTTTCACGAACATAGGAACTGAGCTCCAAAATTTCTTTTGGGGCACCCTTGGTGAAGGAGGCTGTTTCTTTGCCATCAATGGCCTCTGACAGATGATTAAAGGTGGTCATCCGCTTGCGGTCCGAATCAAAGGGCAGTTCTTTAAGGCGATAGTTTTCTGCTTCATTGTCCGATAAATCAATCCCAGCCTTCTGCGCAGCTACTTCCAGGCAGGCTTCGGTCGGATCCCCCAGAACAGTATAATTAGGATTATCAGCATTGGGACTGCTGATTTTGGCATTGCTGCAGAGCGTAGCTCCCCGCAAAAGCCAATTGAGATCAGTATCCTGACTGGCTCTTACTGTTTGGCCGTGAAGAAGAACTTGGCCAACTGGAGCATAGCCAAGACCTGTCAGTTTGTATTCCTTCTTAGTGGTCCATAGATTATGAACAGTCATTTCATTCTTGGTCAAAGTTCCTGTCTTATCGGAACAGATAACAGAAGTTTCTCCCAGCGTTTCTACAGATGATAACTTCTTAACCAAGGCATTCTGTCTGGCCATTCTTTGCACAGCCATAGCCAGAGATAGGGTAATGGTTGGCAGGAGCCCTTCTGGAATGAAGGCTACAATCATCCCCAAAGAGAAGATAAAAGCCCTGACTGGGGGTTCCTTGACAAAGAAGACAGAAGCCATAAGGAAAAAGATGCCCACACTCAGAGCAATGACCGAAATCTGCTTGGTTAGGCGATCTACTTCTTTTTGCAGGGGACTCTTCTCATCTGCAACCGTTTGAGTCAAATTAGCAATTTTCCCAAACTCAGTCTGCATGGCAATCTCGGTCACCACAACACGAGCCGAGCCATTGGCGACTGTCGTCCCCGCAAAGACTAGATTGTCGGCCTCCAAAGCGGTCACATCACTATCTGTGACAAGTCTGGCATTTTTGCGGACGGGGTTGGATTCCCCTGTCAGGGGAGATTGGTTGACTTGGAGATCGGTCGAGAGAATAATTCTGGCATCGGCTGAAATCTTGTCCCCTTCTTCTATCAGGAGGATGTCACCGGGCACTAAGTCTTCGGCTAATATTTTCTGCTCAATACCGTCACGGACAACCCGAGCATAAGAAGGAAGCATATTTTTCAAGGCCTCGGTCGCCTTTTGGGCTCGATTTTCTTGGATAAAGCTGAAGACGCCGTTGATAACATTGACCAGCCAGATGGCAATCCCTAGCTCAACAGTTCCTGAGAGAATGGCCACCAAACCGCCAATCCAAAGAAGAATCGCCATTAGACTGGTGAAATTCTTCAAAAATCTGAGCCACTTGGATTCTTGCTTCTTGCTTTCGAGAAGATTCTTACCAAACTGAGTCTGACGTTTAGCCACTTCTTCATTGTAGAGACCGGACTGTCTAGTCGCCAAGGTTTGATAGACTTCTTCGGGAGTGAGCCCTTGATAGTTAACACTTGGATCAGTCATGTAATCGCCTTCTTTCTAATGACACCTACATTTTAGCACGATTTAGCAAAAATGGAAAGAAACCTGAAAAGAAATCAACGTTTTCATCTATTGTAAAAGAGAGGACTTCAATCCTCTCTTTTATCGCTTTTTATTGGGAAATCTTATCTAAAATTTGGTTAGATTTAATCTTCCTTGCGCTTCTTTAATGAACCAAGCAGGGTTGCAGCAGCAAAAGCTGTCATCCCCATACCAAATAGAGCTAGTCCATAGCTATTGCTATCACCAGTCTGTGGCAGAGTTTTTTCAGATGTCACAGATACTGGAGCCGGATCGGCAACTTTAACAGGAGTTACAGGTTCCTTAAGCGCTGGTTTTTCCGGTTTAGGATCCTTGAATTTTTCAACAATCAAATTTTTATGCCATTTCACAGAAATTTGTTTGCGTTCTGGGGCTTCTGGTATCTCTGGTACGTCTACTGTTGGTTTGTAGTTTGGTTCTATTGGTGGGGTTGGAGCTTTCGGCTCTTCACCTGGATCAGCTGGAACTTCTACAATGTCATAGATTGGTGGGGTTGGTGGGGTTGGCGGGGTCGGTTCATCCGGTACGGACGGAACATCTACCGTCGGTTTCACTTCTGGCGCTGTCGGTGGAGTCGGTGGAGTTGGCTCATCTGGTACTGATGGAACATCTACCTCTGGCTTCACTTCTGGCGCCGTTGGTGGAGTTGGCGGAGTTGGCTCATCTGGTACTGATGGAACCGGTACAGTTGGTTTATCCGTTGGCTCCGTCGGTGGGGTTGGTGGGGTTGGCTCCGTCGGCGGGGTTGGTACGGTCACCGTTTTTGGCGTTGGTGGCATTGGTGGCGTTGGTTTTTCTGGAGCTTTTGGCGCATCTCCCGGATCCTTAGGGAATCCAACATTTGAGTTAATAGCAAACCAGTAAACCGTTGGTTGCCCATCAGCATTAGCACCATTAGCAGTAAAGACCAGATGACCGTCAGTCATTTTAACCCCCGCACCACCATAGTAAAGATATGGTGAGTCCGCATCATCCCAACCACGTAAAGTAGGTGTGGTTTCACCATTAAAGACAGCTCCATGTTCGATATATTGGTTGTCTTTTTCTGAGGTCACTTCCTTAGTATCAGGATTATAGGTGACACTTGAGTTTGGAATAGCAACAAACTCTTTATCTCCAATATTAACAAACTCTTGGTGTTTGATTGATTGGAATTTTTTCTTAGGTGTAAAAGTAATCAAGCCTGAAGTTGGATCAATCCTATAGGTTCCTAAAACATCATCCTGATCACCAAACTTATATTCGTCAAGACCTGTTGAGTGACCGTTCCCGCCGCCTGAGGCATAGACATAATTTTCAAGTACAGTCGTTTCTTTTTCTACAATCCAACTCCCATTCCAGCCCGCTTTTTGCGCAATAATCTTCAGGGGATTCGATTCTGAAATGGTAACAGTTTCGCCATCAAAATCTGCATAACCAGACTTGACAACTGGAGCACCGTTATTCAGACTAGGTGAGCTACCATCTGCATAAGGATCCCAAGTACCACGAACGGTGTTGCCATCAGCATCTTTGGCTTCTACAACCAGTTCACGTGGTTTATCAGAACCATTGGCATAAGCAGCCCCATCCCAGTGGTTGAGAGAGTTAAGGGCAACGATAGCCTTACGTTGAGAGAGGTCATACATTTGACCATTTCCATCGTAGAACTCTACATCGACTGCAACCCTAATCGGCTCATCCGCCTTATCCGTTGATGCACCAACCGTCAGGGTAATCGTTGGGTCAGCATCAACCTTGGCAATCCCCTTACCATCATTAGATGGCAGATTGAGAATTTCATAGCGGTAGATAACCTTGCTAATGTCATGCTCGACACCACCAACAATCATCTTAGATTTAGACAGCCCATCGTAAGTGACAGAGAACTTGTCTCCAACCTTGACACTCAGCCATTCAGCTTCTTTATTGGCATAAGGACTCGTGCTAACAACATCACCTTCTTTGAGATTGTTAGATTCATATTGCTTAACGCCACCATCGTTAGCCAAGCGCTGTTGTGCATCTTTAGTGAGATAAGAGCTAATGCCATCAATCGTGTGAGTCGCATTAGGCTCACGTAGGAAGGTCAACTCCTGTGCATTTTTAGTCTGAGTTAAGCCAGTATCAGCTAAGAACTTATCATGAGCCTCTTTAGCATTTTTATACTGTTTCAGAGCTGTTTCATACTCTAGAAGCTCGGTATTGTAGTCAATGGTGTCTTTTTCAAACTGAGCTTTATCAGCATTATATTTGGCTTCAGCTTCCGCATTGGCCTTATCAGCAGCTTCTTTCTCAGCTACTTTCGCATCATATTCGGCCTTGTCAGCGTCGTACTTAGCCTTCGCCTGATCGTACTCGGCTTTCTTAGCATCATACTCAGCCTTAGCCGTATTATAAGCATCTCTTGCCGCTTGATTGTCTGCCTGGATTTGCGTGTTTTGCGCTTCCGCAGCTGCCTTATCCGCTACTGCCTTGTCATAAGCAGCCTTATCTTGCTCATACTGAGCTTGGGCAGCTTGGTACGCCGCTTGGGCTTGTTCATAAGCCGCTTGCGCTGCAGCGTTGTCGGCTTGGATTTGTGTGTTTGTTGCTATAGCATTTTCATGTGCTACTTTGACAGACTCATAAAATGACTTTGCAACTTCATATTTAGTTTGCTCATCCTTATAAACTTGAAGAGTGGATTCATAAGCAGCCTTTGCTTCAGCGTTGCGAGCATCAGCTTGGGCTTTTTCAGCTACTGCTGCCTCGTAAGCTGCTTTAGCAGTATCATATTGAGCTTTAGTCTTCTCATATTGAGCAAGATCAGCTTCATACGCTGCCTGCGCTTGTTCATAAGCCGCTTGCGCTACAGCGTTGTCGGCTTGGATTTGAGTGTTTGTTACTATTGCGGCTTCAGTTGCTTTTACAGCTGCTTCATATTCAGCTTGTTTTTGAGCATAGTCAGCATCTGCGGCTTTTTGAGCCTCTGTTGCTGCTTTCACTTCTTGGACCTGAGCTTGATTGTCAGCTGCAGCTGCTTCTGTCGATGGTTGAAACTGAGGTTCAGTCTCTTCCACCTGAACACCCGCTTGTTCAGCATTAGCCTTGGCATCTTCTAAAGTAGATGAAGTAACTTGACTAGTCACAGTTGTCGTATCATCTTCCCTTTCTACAGAGACTACGCTAGCTGTTTCCTGATCAGCAGTTGCCGAGCTCTCTCCTATGTTGTCTGTCGTACTGCTAGTTGGCTGGCTTGTACCAGACGCGGAATTACCTGCTGTTTCATCAGCCAATACAGTAGGGCCATTAAGAGCAACAACAGCTGTCCCAAGTAAGACAGAAGCCGCACCCAAACTATACTTTCTAATAGAGAAGCGTTGTGAACGTTTTTCCATAATATATTCCCCCATATACTAGAAATGTTTTCTTCGTTTAAAGTTTTAGAAAATTAAACTTGCCTTATCAATTATAGCAGAAACTTTACCGAATATAAGCAATTTTGTCCGCAAAAAACGGGCTGGAAAGGAAAGCGGTTTCTTAACAGATTATTAAAAACTATGAACCAGTCCAAACCCTAATATTATCAGGCTTTCAAAGACCCTAAAAACCAAGTCAGCCTTAAACTGACTTAGGAAAATCTAATTTTTAAAAGTTTTTATCGAAATCTTTACAGTTATGTTAACGGCGATTCTGGCTAGATTTATAAGACAGATTCTGAAATCTGTCCACTTGGATGGTCTAAATAAAATTTCTTGACCTCCCGCAATAGGCTCCCTGAGAATTTTTCTAGAAGTTAGTTGTCTCCCTAATTCCTGAACGCCAAAAGAGGACCAGTCGACTGGTCCTCTTGGGTCTATCTCAAAATATGGGGAAAGAAGAGATATCTAGGTTAGACTATCTTAGTCTTCTTGGCGTTTTTTCGCAGCCAACATTGTTGAAACAGCGAAGGCAACCATGCCTAGTCCGAAGACTGCCAAACCATAGCCTTCTGCATCACCAGTTTGTGGCAAGCTTTCTTGCGCAACTGGTGATGCCTTGACTGGTTTTGGACTTTCATTCTTAACTGGTTTACTTGGTTCAACCGGTTTAGAAGGTTTATTTGGAACATTAGGAGTTGTTGGTGTTTCAGGTTTTGGTTCCTTGACACTTTCAACGACAATGTTCTTGTGCCATTTAACGTTTGGTTTGGTTGGTTCGTTTGGTTTGGTTGGTACCTTAGGCACTTCTACTGTAATTGTCTTAGGTGGCACTGGAGCTGTTGGTGGCGTTGGTGCCTTAGGCTCAGTTGGTTTCTTAGGTACAACAATATTTATGGTTTTAGGTGGTGTTGGCGCTACCGGTGGCGTTGGTTGTTTGGGCTCAGTGGGTTTATCTGGGATTTCAACCGTTGTCATCTTAGGCGGCTCTGGCGCTACCGGTGGTGTTGGTTGTTTGGGCCCAGTGGGTTTATCTGGAACTTCAACAACAATTTTAGTTGGCGGCGTTGGCGGTGTTGGAGCTGTCGGTTGTTTGGGCTCTTCTCCCGGTTTCTTAGGATAACCGACCGTAGAGTTAATCGCAAACCAGTAGATGGTTGGTGCACCAACAGCATTAGCACCCTTAGCGGTGAAGACCAAATGACCATTAGTCATCTGCATACCGGCACCACCGTAATAGAGGTAAGGTGATTCTTCATCATCCCAACCACGTAGGTTAGGAGTTGACTCACCGTTGAAGACAGCACCGTGTTCAATGTATTGGTTGTCAGCGTTTGAAGTTGCTTCATGCGTATTGGCATCGTAGCTAACGCTGGAGTTTGGAATAGCAATGTAGCGGTTGTCGCCGATATTAACAAACTCTTGGTGTTCCACATTTTGGAATTTCTTCTTCGGTGTGAAGGTAATCATGCCTGTTTCAGCATCAACGGTGTAGCTACCGATAACATCATCCTTTTGAACACCATTATCATCGTAACCATAGTCTTGGTTACCGATTGAGTGAGCATTGGCACTACCAGAAGCATTAACGGTTTTATCGTCAGTTGTTGCTTCCCCAGTAAGGTTTTCAACTTGACTGCCGTCAACAGCATAGCTTTGAGTAACAATCTTGAGAGGGTTGTCAGCTGAAATATTAACCGTCTTACCACCGAAGTCAGCATAACCAGACTTGGTTTGTACTTCACCGTTTTGGATGTCTGGGTGACTGCCATCAGCATAAGGATTCCAGGTACCACGAACGACATTACCCTCAGTATCGCGGGCTTCAACTGTCAAGGCACGTGGGGTATCTTCACTTGATACGTAAGCCGCACCCGTCCAGTGGTTAAGGGAGTTGAGGGCCACAATAGCCTTACGTTGGGTCAGGTCATATTTTTGGCCATTCTTATCGTAGAATTCAACATCAACGGAAACCTTAACGGCCTTGTTTTCGTCGTCAGTCGACGCACCAACTGTCAAAGTAACAGTTGGGTCATTGCTAACCTTAGCAATACCTTTTTGGTTGTAAGATGGCAATTCATCAATGGTATAACGGTAGATAACACGAGTGATATCTTGTGGAACACCTTCGACCATCATCTTAGATTCGGTCAAACCATCATAGGTAACGGTAAACTTATCACCTTGTTTAACTTCCAACCATTCGTTATCCTTGTTGCCATAAGGGCTTTCAGAAACGACATCGCCTTCTTTAATTTCATTAGAGCGATATTGGTTAACGGCACTGGTCCCGATACGCTGTTGCGCTTCAGGAGTCAGATAAGAATTGATGCCTTCGATGGTGTGAGTCGCATTTTTTTCACGTTCAAAGACCAACTCCTGAGTTGCCTGAGCTTCTGTAAGATTGTGGTCAGCCAGAAATTTGTCGTAAGCATCCTTAGCATTTTGCCATTGTTCGTGCTTAGTGTTGTACTCAGCCAATTTGCGTTCATATTCTGCACGCGCTTGGTTGTAAGCTTCTTTTTCTTGGTTGTACTTAGCTTCATTTTCAGCATTGGTTTTATCCGCTGCCTCTTTTTCAGCCTGTTTGTTATCATGCTCAGTCTTAGCCTTTTCATAGGCAGCCTTGTCAACTTCGTACTTAGCCAAGTCTTGGTCGTATTGGGCCTTGGCGGCATCGTAAGCAGCTTTTTCCTGGTCATACTTGGCTTTCGCTTCCTGATTCGCCTTATCAGCTGCGGCTTTTTCGGCTACTTTGTTATCGTAGTTAGCCTTGTCAGCATCGTATTTAGCTTTTTCTTCCTTGTACTTAGCCAAGTCTTGGTTGTATTGTGCCTTAGCGGCATCGTAGGCAGCCTTTTCTTGGTCGTACTTAGCTTGAGCTTCTTGGTTGGCCTTGTCCGCTGCTGCTTTTTCAGCTAGCTTGTTGTCATAAGTTGCTTTTTTAGCATCATACTTAGCCTTGTCAGTCTTGTATTGTTCAAGAGCCTTTTCATAGTCAGCTTGGGCCTTGTTGTAGTCAGCCATTTGTGCTTGGTACTGAGCTTTAGCTTCAGCATTTTGCTTATCGGCTGCTGCTTTTTCGGCTAGCTTGTTGTCGTAGTTTGCTTTTTCAGCATCGTATTTTTTCTTATCTTCATTATATTGAGCAAGAGCAGCATCATAGTCTGCTTTAGCAGTATTGTAGCTTGCCATTTCTTGTTCATACTTAAGCTTTGCAGCTGCATTTGCTTTGTCGGCTGCTTCCTTTTCAGCCAGGCTAGTTTCGTACTGAACCTTTTGTTGGTCGTAAGTTGCTTTAGCAACATTGTACTTAGCCAATGCTTGATCGTATTCAGCCTTGTCTTGGTTGTACTGAATCATAGCCGCATCGTAGACCCCCTTAGCTGCCGCATTTTGCTTATCAGCTTCAGCCTTGTCTGCTACAGCCTTATCATAGGCAGCCTTGTCTTGATTGTACTGGGCTTGAGCCTTTTCGTAATCAGATTGTTGCGCCTTGTAGTTATCAACGGTCTTGTTGATTTCTTGGGCTTGGGCCTTGTTGTCTTCATCAGCTGCTTGGACAGAAGGCTGGGTCTTGGTTTCATCTGCTGATGATTCAAGTCCAGCTTGATTTGCATTAGCCTTTGCTGTTTCTAATTCAGGTGAGGTTACTTCTTTAGTTGTTGTAGTGGTATCACCCTCAGTCATTTGGCTAATTACCTTGGTTTGTGGGCCTTCTTGACTGGCTGCTACTTCACTGGCAGCATTGCCAGAATCAGCAGCTGATTGGTTGGTTTGTTCGTCAGCAAGAACTGTAGACGATGACAAAGCAAAGGCTGCAGTTCCCAGCAAAACGGATGCCGCTCCATAGCTGTATTTGCGGATGGAGAAGCGCTGAGATCTTTTTTCCATGTTAATCATTCCTCCCAAAGAATTTGTATCTCAAGTATTTAATTTATTGAAACTATTAAATACTAATTAGTATTATAACAAAAAAATTACAAATAGCCAAATTATTTTGCTGTTCAAATTATCTTTTGGAAAAGTTTATGTTGGCAAAAGTCCGTCATGTTGGGATTCTCAGCTATTCTTTTGCTTAAAAAATTCTTTTTTAAAATCAATGATTCTATATTCTTTGATTGTTTTCTGAAAATTTTCATACTCCTCGTGTATCTCTTTGAAAATTTCCAGAACTACTTCTGGGACTTTTGGAAAAGTAAAAAAGACCCTAGAAGCTTGTTCATAAAAACAATTTCTAGAGCTTATTAGTCAATTTGTGATTATCGCACTTCTGCTGCGACTTTTTCGGTCAGAGACTTGGTGATTTTTTCCATATACTTAGCGACTTCTTCGTCAGTCAAGTTATCGTCCGGATTTTGGAAGGTCAGGCTATAAGCCATTGACTTCTTACCATGAACGATATTATGACCAGCATAGACATCGAAGAGTTTGATGCTGGTCAGGCGTTTGACACCAGCTTCTTGAATAGCATCCAAGACAGCTTGGTGGCTGACTGCCTGGTCAACCAAAAGGGCGATGTCACGAGATATGGCTGGGAACTTAGTGATTTCCACAAAGGCTTGAGCCGGTTGCAAGTTGGCTTGAAGGGCCGTTAAATTGATCTCAGCCACATAGGTTTCTGGAATACCGTAGTCCTTGGCTACCTCTGGATGAACCTGACCGACAAAACCGATGGTTTGACCAGCCAAAACCAGACTAGCTGTCCGTCCAGGATGCAGGGCAGCCAAAGATTTATCAGGAACATAGTCAACGACCAGATCCAACTTATCAAAGAGGGCTTCCAAGATTCCCTTAACATGGAAGAAATCGACTGGTTGAGCTGCCGTTTGGAAATCTTTGTCACTGACTAGACCAGTCATGGCCAGAGCAAAGGTATCCTGCTCATTTGGCAGGTCTTCCTTGGGATTACCCTTTTGTTCAAAGACTTTCCCAATCTCATAGATAGCGACATCTTTATTCTTGCGGGCAACATTGTAGGCGATGGTGTCCAACATGCCAGCCACTACGTTTTGCCTGAGGGCAGAGCGTTCGATGGACATAGGCCACATGAGTTCAGTCACATTGGTCGGATTTTGGGCGAATTGGACGGCTTTTTCAGGTGTGGTCAGGGCGTAAGAAATAATTTCTGACAGACCTGCTCCTTCAGCCAGGGTCCGTACCTTGCGACGCAGGTTTTGGCTGGCTGTTAACTCGCCAGCAGTTCCTGCTGCTTCTGGCAGAGTGGTTGGTAATTTTTCGTAACCATAAATCCGAGCGATTTCTTCCACCAAGTCAGCCTGAATGGAAATATCCCAACGACGGCGAGGTACGGTAACGGTGAAATGCTCCTGGTCACCAGTTACTGGAAATTCCAGCTTGTCAAAGACATTTTGAATGTCGGCCATGGTCAAGTTGGTACCCAAACGCACGTTGACATAGTTGAGGCTGGTTGAAACTTGGGCAGGTTCCGTTGGTAGGCTACCTGCTTGGACCTGACCGGCTAGGGTTTGTCCCCCAGCGATTTCTTCCAGCATAGCTGCCGCAAAGTCCAGGGCTTGGCCAACTGTGTCATAGTTAACGCCCTTTTCAAAACGAGAAGAACTTTCAGAACGCAGGTTGAGACGAGAGCTGGTTTTGCGAACAGATTGGCCATCAAAGACAGCAGCTTCCAGAACGACTGTTTTACTATCGACATCAATTTCTGTTGACTGGCCACCCATAACTCCAGCTAGGGCAACAGCCTGGTCAGCAACGCTGATGACCAAATCGTCAGTTATCAGTTCACGTTCTTCACCATCTAGAGTTACCAGTTTTTCACCAGCCTTGGCCTGGCGAGCGACGATGGTCTTGTCGGCAAACTTGGCATAGTCGAAGGCGTGCATGGGTTGTCCGAAATAAAGGAGGACATAGTTGGTCACGTCAACGACATTATTGATAGGACGAATGCCGGCATTCATGAGCAGGTTTTGCAACCATTGGGGACTTGGAGTCACGGTCACATTTTCAACCAGGCGGGCCTTGTAGGTCAGGGCCTTGTCAGACTCGATGGCGACAGTCAATTTATCCGCTGCCTTGCTGTCGATTTCATGGACTTGCTTTTCAGGCAGGTGAACCTTTTTCCCATAGATAGCTGCTACTTCGTAGGCTACCCCACGCATAGACAGGGCATCAGCACGGTTGGGGGTAATCGCCAATTCGACAATCTCATCATCCAAATTCAAGTAGGGGAATACCGATTGACCAGGCACAGCATCCTTTGGCAGTATTTGAATACCATCTGAGAATTCCTTAGGCACAACCGATTCAGAAATTCCTAATTCTTGCAGAGAGCAAATCATGCCCAGCGATTCCATGCCCCAGATTTTCCCTTTTTTAATCTTATAGTTGTCGGCAATCCGAGCACCTGGTAGGGCCACGATAACCTTGATACCGGCCTTGATATTTGGAGCTCCACAGACGATTTGACGAGGATTGTCATCACCAGTATCAACCTGACAGAGGTGGAGATGGGTTTCCGGGACATCCTCGCAAGTCAGGACCTCTCCGACAACAATTTTTGACAGGCCCTCAGCTGGTGACTCCACACCTTCGACTTCAATCCCTGTCGTTGACATTTTTTCCGCGAGCTCGGCTGTGGTGACATCCACATCAACCAGCTCTTTTAACCATTTGTATGATACAAGCATAATTTCTTAGCACCTGGGTGGGCCTAGGGCCTGTCCCTTGGTGCTTCCTTCCTATTTGATAGTCTTTTCTCTTTGAAAATTTCAGGATGAAACGGACAAAGCAGCTCCATCTGAGATTTCCAAGAGTCTTATTGCAATTTTTTCTTCAATAGCCAATCCACGTCGACCTTATCCTCAGAGACGGGGAAGGCATGTTGGCTGAACTTCTCAAAGTCATACTTGGCATAAAACTTCTGGGCCTTATAATTCTTCTCCCAGACTCCCAACCAAGCCCAGTCAGCACCGGACTTTTGTGCTTGGTCCAGAGCATATTCAAAGAGGGTCTTGCCAATGCCTTGACCTTGAAATTCCTGGAGAACATAGAGCCTTTGGATTTCATAGGCGGCGTCCAACTCGTTTTCGGTTTGGGCGGAACCCCAATTGGTCTTGAGAAAACCAGCTGGCTGGCCATCAACTTCCGCTAAAATATGTAATGATTGAGGATTGGCCAACTCTTGCCCTAAAACCTCCAAGGAATAAACCTGGTCAAAATAGTCAGCCAGTTGCTGGGGACTATTATCATGGGCAAAGGTCTGACCAAAGGTCTCAATGGCCAATTTCTGCAGGACTGGCAGATCAATCGGTTCTATCTCTCTAAGTTTGAGGGTCATAGGCACCTCCTAGGCTGCTTTATTTGAATTGGGCTGAGAAGCGGACATCCCCTTGGTAGAAGCCACGAATGTCATTGATACCGTAACGCAGCATGGCGATCCGTTCTTGACCGAGACCAAAGGCAAAGCCTGAATATTTCTCGGAATCAACGCCAGACATTTCGAGGACGCTTGGGTGAACCATACCGGCACCAAGGATTTCAATCCAACCAGTCTTCTTGCAGACGTTACAGCCGTCACCGCCACACTTGAAGCAAGAGACGTCGACCTCAACTGATGGCTCGGTGAATGGGAAATAGGATGGACGCAGGCGAATCTTACGATCTGCCCCGAACATCTTCTGGCTAATCATTTGCAGTGTTCCCTTGAGGTCCCCCATGGAAATATTTTCCCCGACAACCAGACCTTCGATTTGGTGGAACTGGTGAGAGTGGGTGGCATCGTCAGTATCCCGACGGAAAACACGTCCAGGGGAAATCATCTTGAGCGGTCCCTTAGAAAAGTCATGCTGGTCCAGCGTTCTGGCTTGGACCGGACTAGTGTGGGTCCTGAGCAGGATTTCATCGGTAATGTAGAAGGTATCCTGCATATCTCTAGCTGGGTGGTTCTTAGGCAGGTTCATCCGTTCAAAATTATAGTAGTCACTTTCAACTTCGTAACCGTCAACCACCTGGAAGCCCATGCCTAGGAAGATGTCTTCAATCTCTTCCGAAGTTTGGCTGAGGATATGGCGATTCCCCAATTTAACCTGACGACCAGGCAGGGTAACATCCAGACTTTCGGATTCCAGCTGGGCTTGAATCTTAGCCGCCTGAACAATCTTTGCCTGTTCCTCAAAATCCTTGGTCAGGATGTCGCGAACCTCATTGACCTGCTTACCGATAACTGGTCGCATGTCATTGGACAAGTCCTTCAATCCCTTGAGGAGCTCTGTCAGTGAGCCCTTTTTTCCCAAGACAGCAACCCGCAAATCCTGGAGTTCCTTGCTGTGGTCACCGGTCATTTCCTTCAATTTAGCCTGAGTTGAGGCCTTCAACTCTTCTAATTGCTTCTGTAAATCCATCTTTTGATGTCCTTTCTTCCTTCATTAAGGTCTTACTCTTCTCGCTTTTAAACAAGAAAAAACCGCCTGCCAAAACTCCATCATGCGGAGCGTTGACACGCGGTACCATCCGTTTTTATCTAGCAGGCTAGACCTTAATTGACTAAGTCCTTAATATGAGTGAATTCACAGGGCTTTCCTTGAGTGAACTTCCAGTCGACGATTCACATTCCCTTTTCAAGTATGACCAAGCTACTAGTCTCACAGACTCATTATTTAATTGCCTCTATTCTAACAAAAATTTGCAGGGCTGACAAGCTCAAAAAGGAACTTCACTTGACAGGCATAGGGGAGATGCCACCTAGCAATCAAATGAAGCTGCCTACTAACTATCCCATCTGATTAACTTCCTAGGATTTTTCAAGTCCTTAGGACTTGGGTGAGACCTGTCCCGAATAATAATCTAGGCTGATACCCTTTTGGACATTGGGAATGAAGACGTTGAATTCCAAACTGCCGTCGGAAGACTTGGCTTCCAAATGACTGCCAGAAGCAATCAGATTATCCTCTTGGTAAACCAAGGTTACCCGATAGCGGACGCGTTTGTTTTTGTCCAAGGCCTTACGAATCAGGGTTTCATAGTAGTTTTGACCAGTTGACTGGGAGCTGCTGGCCTCGTTGGCCCAAGCGGTCTGAACCGCCACATTGGCGGGATTGCTGGTAGAGGCATCGAAGCCCTTAAGTCTACCAGCTAGGGCATAAGCAATCAGATGGCCCCGGTCGACTGCGTGGTCGTAAGCTCCTGAGAGGTTGGTCTTTTGATGCCAACCAGCTGGGGTCCAGTCGGTCGATCCATTGCCAGTCTCCTGACGATTGCGGTACTGGCGGGTAGATTTAGCCAGCAGGGCATTGGCCTGACTAGGAACCGTCTGCCCTTGGACCAGCTTGGTTTGATTGTTAACATAGGGGTTGCTGGCTACCTTGGCATCCAAATCGGTCTTGTTGTTATTGAGAATGTAGGCTCCTGCTCCATTCCAGTCCATCTGTTCCGGAAGCTGATTTTTGACCTCCTGGGTCATGACGCTGTCAGCAAGTGTCTGAGTTGGAGCCTCCTGGCTTGAACTTGAGCGCCTTCTTCCTTGATTTTGTCCAGTCAACTGTTGGGCAACATGCTTGATAGGATTCTGATTAGAAATCTTGTCGTTAGTGGCCACAAAGCCCAGTAACAGAACCAATACCAGTCCGATTAAGGAATAGAGGACCTTCTGCTCCTGCTTCATCCTTTTTTTTGATTTTTTAGCCATAATCGTCTTCCTCGAAAAATCCCGACTAGCCTCTTTGCCTATCGGGATTTCAACTTATTTTCCTGTAAATTTATTAATAAGCTCTTGCCACTTATGGGGAGATAAGATAGCTAGAGGATTGTGCCCCTCTCCAAGGACAGCATAACCGACCATGAGGCCGATGGCAAGGAAAACGAGGCAAAGCAGGGCAACCAGTAGAATCAAAGCTAACTGATGTCTAACATAAGCCCAACCAGATTTTGCCATCAATCATTCACCCTTTCAATGTCTGCCCCCAGAGTGGCTAATTTTTCGTGGAATTTGTAATAGCCGCGGTCCAAGTGGATTAATTTCCCAACGGTCGTAGTTCCCTGGGCCACCATGCCAATCAGAATCAGGGCTGCACTAGCGCGTAAGTCCGTTGACATAACTTGAGCCCCTTGGAGTTCCAGACCACCGTGAATAATAGCCGTGTCTCTCATGATTTCTGAATTCAGCCCCATCCGCCGCATTTCTTCCAAGTGTTGGAAACGGTTCTCAAAGACTGTTTCAATCATGGTAGATTCACCCCCAACGACAGCCATAAGAGCCGTGAATTGGGCCTGCATATCCGTTGGAAAGCCTGGATGAGGCAGAGTTTTGACAGTCACCGGTTTTAATTTGCTGACGTCGGACTTGACCCGAATTCCTTCAGCTTCTTCGGTCACTTCTACGCCCATTTCCAAAAGTTTAGAAATCAATGGACGGTTGTGTTCCCAGACAGCAGACTTAACCAAAACATCACCTGAGGTCATGGCCGCAGCTACCATAAAGGTTCCTGCTTCAATCCGGTCTTGAACCACATCATGTTCAGCCCCGTGCAAGTGATCAACACCCTTGATTATCAAAGTTTCTGTTCCAGCTCCACGGACACTAGCTCCCATCTTATTAAGGAGGATAGCTAGGTCAACGATTTCTGGTTCTCGAGCTGCATTTTCGATCACAGTTGTTCCTTGGGCAAGGGTTGCTGCCATCATCAGATTTTGCGTAGCCCCGACAGAAGGGAAGTCCATATAAATATTGGTCCCTTTGAGTCGTTCAGCAGTTGCTGTGATGTCCCCACCCGATTGGCTAATTTTAGCCCCCATAGCCTCCAAACCTTTGAGGTGGAGGTCGATAGGCCGGCTACCAATGGTACAGCCACCAGGCATAGAAACCTTGGCATGACCGTTGCGAGCTAGGATTGGACCAAGGACAACAATGGATGCCCGCATCTGGCTGACATATTCATAGGGTGCTTCATCTAAAAGCTGCCCCGTCGCATCCACTGTAACTTGATTTTGGTCCTGATCAAAGTCAACTTGAACATTGAGCCCGCGAACCACATTATTCATGGTGAAAACATCCGATAAAATTGGGACATTGTTGAGAATTGTCTTCCCTTGAGAAGGCAGAATAGTTGCTGCCAAAAGAGGGAGAACGGCATTCTTTGCCCCTTCAATCGTTACGGTACCTTTCAAGCGTGTTTTGCCACCCTTGACAATAATTCTATCCATTCTTATATTCTCCATTTTTCCAAGCTTCTTCCTATTATATCACAAGATTAGAAAAAAGCTGGCTCAGTGAACCGTGGTAAAAATTGTTACGGCCAGATTGATCAGAGTCAAAAAGAATGAACTGACCAGATAACCTAGTCCAATAGACAGAAAACTAACAAAAAGATTGACCTGTCTGAGGTTGTCGGGATTCAGTCGAAGAATCTTTTCCCAGTTGACCAAACGGGTCAACATCTGGTAACTCATAAGGATAAAAAAGAGATGACAAAGGATTGTGATAAATGATTGTGCAACTTCCATAGGACTATTTTAGCATGACTAGAGAGGAAAACTCAAACCAAAGGTAGTCAAACTCCAAAAGTTAAAGGGAAAAACTAAGTTCATAAAGTTCGATAACCATAGCCTTCCACCAGCAGAGCAAATCAAGATTTGGAGAATTTTTGTTTGCAATGACTGCCAACAAAAAGTTGCCCTTGTCTCTTTAGATGCTGACTCCTACATTGCTTATTCATTTTTGATTTTTATTGAGTATATTAATCGGACCACTGCTACCGTCACCTAGAGAGTCACCTCGTAATGCCCGTTCTTCACCTCTATTTTCCTCGGCTTTGGACGATTAAAAAATCGATCCCAGCTAGAATCGATTTTTTGCTTATTTGTTACCAACGCTGATGCGGTTGATGGCCCGACGCAGGGCAACTTGAGCACGGCGAACTTCATCAACTTGATGGCTCGCTTCTGCTTCTTGCAGCTTGCGTTCGGCTCTTTGCTTAGCCCGTTCTGCCCGTGAAATATCAATATCACGGGAGCGTTCGGCCGAGTCCGCTACAATCGTTACAGTATTGTCCTTAATTTCAAGGATACCACCATTAACAGCAACCCAGTCCACGTGCTTGTCATCGTCAATCCGACGAATCTTCATTTCATGGACGGTCAAAGGAGCAATCGTATTGACATGGTTAGCCAAGATTCCCATTTCACCATCTGTAGTAGTTACGGAAATGTAAGTAGCATGGTGATCATAACGAACCCCATCAGGCGTTACAATTTGTACTGCCATATGTTCAGTCATAGCATCACCTCATTAAAAGCCCATTTGCTTAGCTTTTTCAACAACATCCTCGATTGGACCGACGCTACGGAAGGCATCTTCTGGTAGGTCATCATACTTACCTTCAAGGATTTCCTTGAAGCCACGAACGGTTTCCGCAACTGGTACATAAGAACCAGGCTGACCGGTAAATTGTTCGGCCACGTTGAAATTTTGTGACAGGAAGAATTGAATCCGACGAGCACGGCCAACCAAGACCTTTTCGTCATCTGACAATTCATCCATACCCAAGATGGCAATGATGTCTTGCAATTCATTATAGCGTTGCAGGACACGTTGGACTTCTGTCGCTACTTGGTAGTGTTCCTCACCAACGATTTCCGGTGCCAGGGCACGAGAAGATGATGCCAGTGGGTCCACAGCTGGATAAATACCAATTTGGGTCAGTTTACGTTCCAAGTTGGTGGTTGAATCCAAGTGGGCGAAGGCTGTCGCTGGGGCAGGGTCAGTATAGTCATCGGCTGGCACGTAGATAGCTTGAATTGAGGTAACAGACCCCTTCTTAGTAGAGGTAATCCGTTCCTGCAATTGTCCCATTTCTGTTGCCAAGGTTGGTTGGTAACCAACGGCTGATGGCATCCGACCCAGCAGGGCAGATACTTCAGAACCAGCTTGGGTAAAGCGGAAGATATTGTCAATAAAGAGCAGCACATCTTGACCCTCAACATCACGGAAATATTCCGCAAGGGTCAAACCTGTCAGGGCAACCCGCATCCGAGCTCCAGGTGGTTCATTCATTTGACCAAAGACCATGGCGGTCTTTTCAATAACTCCGGATTCTTTCATTTCCCAATAAAGGTCATTACCTTCCCGGGTCCGTTCTCCAACACCAGTAAAGACGGAGATACCACCGTGTTCTTGGGCGATATTGTGGATCAATTCCTGAATCAGGACGGTCTTACCAACACCGGCACCGCCGAAGAGACCGACCTTACCACCTTTGAGGTAAGGCGCTAAAAGGTCGATAACCTTGATCCCCGTTTCCAAGATTTCTGATGAAGTAGACAGTTCATCAAAGCTAGGAGCCTTCTTATGAATAGGTTCACGCTCTGCATCTTCTGGGAATGGTTGTTCCAAGTCAATGGTATCACCAAGTACATTGAAGACACGGCCCAGAGTTTCTTTACCGACTGGTACGCTGATTGCACTACCAGTATCTAGAACCTCAAGTCCACGCGTAAGCCCATCAGTAGATTCCATAGCAATGGTACGTACAACACCGTCACCCAATTCTAGGGCAACTTCGAGCACGATTTTTTCTTTTTTATCGTTATCTTTATAAACGACCAATGCATTATTAATCTCAGGAAGCTTATCGCCAGTCGCAAACTTTACGTCAACGACAGGTCCAACAACCTGAGCAATTTTGCCTGAGCTCATGCTATTTTCCTTTCAAATTTGATACTAATTAAAATCCAAAAACTGACTTTTGATATTTTCTTAGCTAGTGCGGACGGAAGCAAACTCCTGGCAAGATACAGAGCCGTCAAGCACCACAAAGGAAAATAGGAAATCTGACGAAGGAGCTAACAGAGCTCCAAGGCAGATTTATCTTTTTCCACAGTGGTGTAGGCGAGTTCAATTACGGAGTTTCATTCCTATTTTTTGAGCCTAATGTCTCAAAAAATCCGTTATTAGTGACACTTTTGCTGTCACTAATAATTCCACTAGGGCGAAAATATCCGGTTTGTCTTACTTTCCCCGCAGACTACCTACAACAATTTTTTATAATATTGCTTCAGGTTTTGTTTTTAACTTAATATAATATGAATTCAACCATTATTCCAGGGCATTAGCACCGGCAACAATTTCGGTAATTTCTTGCGTAATTGCTGCTTGGCGGGCCCGGTTGTATTGGATGGTCAAATCACTAATAAGATTTCTTGAGTTATCTGTTGCTGTCTGCATGGCTGTCATACCAGCTGCATGTTCAGCTGTTTTAGCATCGACAATGGCACCGTAAATCAAGCTTTCTGTGTATTGGGGCAGGAGTTGCTCCAAGATTGCTTCGCGATCAGGTTCCAATTCAAAGGCATTGGATGCCTCACCTTCTGATTCATTGGCGTCAAGGTCAACAATCGGCAACATCTGTTCGACCCGCACCTGGCTGGTCAAACTGTTGATGTGGTGATTATAGCAGACATAGAGTTCATCAAAGAGCTCTTCTTTATACATCTCAACCGACTGAGAGATGATTTGCGATACTTGGTCGAAGGTTGGTTGGTCTTCCAAGCCACGTAGCTCGAAAGCCAAATCAATTCCCCGTGATTTAAAGAAGTCAGACCCAATCCCTCCAATAGAGATAATGGAATAGTCCTGCTTTTCACTGTGGTACTCCTCAATCAATTCCATGACAGACTTAAGGATTTTAGAATTATAACCACCTACCAAGCCCTTATCGGACGTGATAACGATGTAGCCGGTCCGTTTGACTGAACGAGAGGCCAACATAGGATTATCCGAACCATTAGTCAACTCAGCATGAAGGAGGTCGGTTGTGATTTGCCGAATCTTTGAGGCATAGACTTGGAAGTCCTTGGCTGCTTGTTCAGATTTGGTCAATTTAGCGGCAGATACCATTTGCATGGCACTCGTAATCTTACTGGTTTTTTCAGTTGAACTAATTCTTGTTTTGATTTCACTTAGAGAACCTGCCATAAGTCAACCTCCTTATTCAAATGAAGATTGATCTTTAAATTCTTGAATCGCAGCATCCAAGACTGCTTCTTCAGGAAGATCCTTAGTGGTCTTGATGGTATCCAAGACATCGGTATGGTGAACGTCAAAGTAATCATACATAGCTTGTTCGAAGGCCAAGATGTCATTGACAGGAACACTATCCAAGAAGCCATGCGTCAAAGCATAAAGGATCAAGACTTGTTTTTCAACCGGAAGCGGTTGGTGAACCGGTTGCTTGAGGACTTCTACTGTCCGACGACCACGGTTCAACTTAGCCTGGGTGGCTTCATCAAGGTCGGAACCAAATTGAGTGAAGGCTTCCAATTCACGGTAAGAAGCCAGGTCCAAACGCAGGGTACCCGCAACCTTCTTCATGGCCTTGATTTGGGCAGAGCCCCCAACCCGTGATACGGATGAACCAGCATCAATGGCTGGACGAATACCAGAGTTGAAGAGGTTTTCTTGCAAGAAGATTTGTCCATCAGTGATGGAGATAACGTTGGTCGCAATGTAGGCCGAAATATCACCGGCTTGGGTTTCGATAAATGGCAGAGCTGTAATAGAACCACCACCCAATTCATCAGAAACCTTGGCTGAACGTTCCAAAAGACGGCTGTGCAGGTAGAAGACACCCCCTGGGTAGGCTTCACGTCCTGGTGGACGACGAAGCAAGAGGGAAAGTTCACGGTAGGCAACGGCTTGTTTTGATAGATCATCATAGACAATCAAAACATGTTTGCCGTTATACATGAATTCTTCTGCCATGGCAACACCGGCATAAGGAGCGATATAAACCAAAGGTGAAGGTTGCGAAGCTGAAGCTGTCACAACGATGGTATAATCAAGGGCACCGTATTTGCGTAGGGTCTCAACTTGAGTCCGAACGGTTGATTCCTTTTGACCGATAGCTACATAGATACAAATCATATCTTGATCCTTTTGGTTCAAGATAGCATCAATGGCAACCGAGGTCTTACCAGTTTGGCGGTCACCGATAACCAGTTCCCGTTGGCCACGACCGATTGGAACCAAGGCATCAATGGCCTTGAGTCCAGTTTGTAGGGGTTCAGAAACGCTCTTACGTTGCATGACACCTGGGGCAGGTGTTTCAACAGGGCGAGTTTTGTCTGTCTTAATATCACCAAGTCCATCAACTGGTTGACCAAGGGGGTTGACCACCCGACCAATCAATTCTGGACCAACTGGAACTTCCATGATTTTACCGGTACGTTTGACCGTATCACCTTCAGTGATTTCTGAGAAATCCCCAAGGATAATGATACCAACGTCATTGGACTCAAGGTTTTGAGCCATTCCGTAAGCACCGTTTTGGAATTCGAGCAACTCACCTGCCATGGCATTGTCCAAACCACGGGCCCGGGCGATACCATCACCAATGTAGGTTACTACTCCAGTTTCAGTGACGTCAAAATTTGGCTGGAAGTTTTCAATTTGCTTTTTAATTAAAGCACTAATTTCTTGAGCATTAATTGCCAAAAGTCACACCACTTTCTATTTAAGATTGTTTTTTAGTTGTTGTAATTGACTGCGAATACTTGTGTCAATAATCTTGTTGTTGCCCTGAAGGACGAAGCCTCCAATGATGGATTCATCCAAGTCTTCAACAAGGGTCTGGGCTGAAATTTCAAACTTTTGATTTCCCAGGGCCAAGATGCGTTCCTTCTGGCTTGGGCTTAGAGGAACAGCTGTCTTGACAGACAAGGGAAATTGCCGGGTTTCTTGGACTAACTTGTCCAGAACCGCTTGGAAGATGGGCTCAATCAAGCTTTCTCGCTCATTATAGAGAATGATGGCAAGGAAGTTCTTGACATAGGTTGAGGCCTCTTCTTGTAGGTAAGCAACCAATTTTGCCTTATCTCCTCGGCTCAAAGCCAAGCTAGATAAGTAAGAGCCCAAATCGGTCTCCTTAAAAATGGTTAGGCAAGATGAGAGTTCAGCTTGAATCTCAGACACAAGTCCCTTTTCTAGGGCAACCTGACGAAGGCTGTCAGCATATTGTTCAACAACTGCTTGTGTTTTACGATCCATTAGGCATCTCCTAATTGATCAAGATATTGGTCAATCAACTCGGACTGAGCTGACTTATCCAAATTCTTGGTCATAACTTTTTCAGCCAACAAGACAGTCAGGTCAGCAACATCACCCTTGACACTAGACAGGGCTTCCGCCTTATCTTGAGCAATGTCTTGGTTAGCTTTTTCTTTCAAGCGACTGACTTCATCACGGGTTTCCGCAAGAATCTTGGCCGATTGAGCATTACCAGTCTCCTTAGCAGAATCGATGATTTTCGCTGCATCATCCTTGGCCGAATTCAACTGTTCTTGGCGTTTTTCTGCCAGCTCTTGCGCCTCTTTACGGGCATTTTCAGCGTCATAAATGTCTTGGTTAATCTTATTAGCTCTTTCCTCGAAGATTCCCGTAATTTGCGTCCAAGCAAACTTACGAATCAACCAGTAGAGGATAAGAACCGAACCAGTCGTGATAATAATATCGCCGATTGTTGTACTATTAAATAGTATAGACATGTTTTCTCCTCTCTTTCTCTATTCTTCTTCACTATTGACCTTATCACCAATATAGTTGGAACTCAGGATGATAAAGACATAGGCCTGGATGGCACCAATGAAGAGTGAAAAGGCTACCCAGAGCATATTGATAAAGAAGGCGACTATTCCTCCAAATGGGGAAAGGCCAGCTAATTTCAAAATCAATCCCGTTAGAACTTCACCAGAATAGATATTCCCAAAGAGCCGCAGGGCTAGGGAAGCAATATTAGTGAGCTGCTCCAGAATATTCATGGGTAACATAGCAGCGTATGGTTTGAAGAAACCTTTCAGGTAACCGCCGAAGCCCTTCTTACGAACACCTTCAACATGACAAACCAGAGCTACCAGTAAAGAAAGAGTGATGGTCACACCAAAATTAGAGGTTGGCGAGGTCCAAAAATTATATTTCTCGGTCTTAATGGCCGTCATCAGACCAATATTATTAGCCGTGAAGACAAAGGTAAAGATGACAAAGAGGAAAAGGCTATAGTTCTTGGCGTAGCGCCCGAGTGCGTCTGAAATGGTATCATTGACGAACTCATAGAGGTATTCCAAGACATTTTGCTTGCCCTTGGGTCTAATTGTCATTTTCCGGCTGGCCCAAAAAACGAAGAGAAAAACAATGAGGACTGTCAAAAGAGAGATGGCTAAAATGGTCAAATCAAATTCGATACCGAAAATGGATACGCTTGGATTAGTTTGTGTTTCCAATCCTTATCCCTCCTTCTTAGTTCACTATTCTATAAGTTAGCGACGACGAAACTTAGACCAAAGAGAACGAAGAAGGTCCCTTCAATAAAGGCAACCCCGATAAACATCAATGAACGAAGTTTGCTGAACATTTCTGGTTGGCGAGCTGATGCCTTGGCAATATTGGCTACCAAGATACCTTCACCAATTGATACACCCATAACGGCAAGGCCGAGTGCTAAAACAGTTAAATGCATAGTAAAAATACTCCTTTAAAATTTTTTACTCAATTATTTTAGTCCTATTCGGGTCGAAAGTCAATGATTTCACGTAATTGTAAAGGCTTACTCGACTGAGTTGATTCTTTATCAAATTATTCTTCAGTCATTATTCGGAATTTGCCCTTAGTCTTTTAAAATGCCATTAAAAAGTTGGCAAAGAAAAATGCAGGCAATAGCCTGCACCTTTATTTCTCGTCATCTCCCAATTCATCAACTTCGTGGGAGAATTTTTGAGCGATAGCTTCGAGGGCCAATTCCTCAGTATCCAAATCAAAGGCATCATCTGAAATCTCATCAGTATCGGCAAAGAAGTCCAGATGATTTTTAAGATTTTCTAGGGTGATTGGAGCATCACCACCGTATTCACCATCTAGGTTAATCATCATCCGTTCATCCGTCTGTGGCTCTATGACAATCTTGCTGGTTTTGATGTACTCGATTCGCTTGTCACCAATATGTTTGCCCCCCTGAATTAATTTGCGAACTAGGTTGGCAATATCGATCAGATTGGCTGTTTTGACAATGATTAGCGTGAAATTTCCATCATCCAACTTGGCATCAGGGGCAATGGTTTCAAAGCCCCCCACCGAATTAGTAATCGCCGCAAAAATCATTGAGGCATCACCTTCGAAAACTCCCTGGTCATGGATGATTTTAACTGGGGCCGTCTTAATTCTTGGCAGGAGCTCAACCCCCTTGACCAGATAGGCTAAATAGCCAATCATAGTCTTGAGTTGACTAGGGACGCTGTAGGTTAACTCGGTCAAAGTACCTGCAGCCGCAATATTGACAAAAAAGGTGTCGCCGTGAGCTCGACCAACATCTAAATGGATGAGCTGATTCTTACCAATAACCTTGGCCGCCTCAACTGGATTTCCACGGGGAATTTTGAGGGCTCGAGCTAGGTCGTTAGTCGTTCCTGTCGGAATCAGAGCCACCTTGGGTCTTTTTGCAAGAGGGGCCAAACCGTTGACCACTTCATTGATGGTACCATCACCACCAGCCGCAATCACCAGATTGAAGCCTGCCTTAGCTGCACGAGTGGCCTCGTTTTTTGCCGAGTCAGGCTCTGGCGTGGTCTGAAAGGCCGACGTTTCATAACCAAAACCTTCTAAAATGTCAAGAACCTGAGCAACATTCTTTTTCATGATTTCCTGACCTGAAGTTGGATTATAGATCAAGCGTGCACGTTTTCGTCTCATTGTCTCCTCCTATAGGTTGACCAACCATTCCTCATCGTGAATGGTTATCCCTAATTCCTGAGCCTTGGCCAATTTAGAACCAGCATCCGCTCCTGCAACTACAATATCGGTATTTTTAGATACCGAACCTGTGACCTTAGCCCCCAAATTTTCTAATTTTTCCTTAGCTTGACTGCGCTTGAGACTGACTAGTTTTCCTGTCAGAACGACCGTCATCCCCGACAGAGCAGCATCCTCAGCCACACGTTTGCCTAAGTAGTCAAAATTGAGGCCAGCTTCCTGCAATTCGGTCATGAGTTGCTTGGCTCCATCTGTCGCAAAATAATCCTGAAGCGATTGGGCAATAACGCCACCCAACCCCTCAATTTCGGCAATCGCCTCAAATTCAGCTGACATGAGATTATTGAGGGAGTTGAATTTTTCTAAGAGGAGCTTACTGGCCTTAGCACCGACATGTCGGATTCCCAAACCAAAGAGCAGCTTTTCAGCTGAATTTTCCTTGGAGACAGAAATCGCTTGGTAAAGCTTGTCAGCCGACTTTTCCTTGACCCCTTCTAGGGTCAGCAGGTCCTCAACTGTCAACTGGTAGAGGTCAGCCACATCCTCAACCAAGTCAGCTACATAGACCTTCTCAATCAGGGAAGGTCCTAAACCGGTTATGTTCATGGCATCCCGACTCGCAAAATGAATCAGCTTTTCCTTGAGCTGGGCTGGACAGCGAGGGTTGACACAACGCAGGGCAACTTCATCTTCATAATGGACCAGGTGACTCTGACAAGACGGACAGGTCTGAGGAATTTCCATCGGTACTTGGTCCTTGCGCTTGTCCATGACAACGTTGAGGACAGCCGGAATAATATCACCCGCCTTATAAACAACAACCGTATCATCTAAACGGATATCCTTGTCAGCAATATAATCGACATTATGGAGCGTGGCCCGACTGACTGTTGTTCCTGCCAGCTGAACTGGGGTCAAATTTGCCGTCGGTGTGACCACACCAGTCCGACCGACAGTCCAATCAACCGAAAGAATTTTGGCTTCTTTTTCTTCTGCTGGAAACTTGTAGGCAATAGCCCAGCGGGGAGCCTTGACGGTAAAGCCAAGTTCTTCTTGCATAGCCAGACTATTGACCTTGATGACAATGCCATCAATATCATAGGCTAGGCCATCACGGTCACTTTGGACTGCTTGGATAAAATCCCAAATCTCATCCATCGAGCTGGTGACAATCCTGCGCGGATTGACAACGAAGCCCATTTTTGCAAAGCCCTCTAAGACAGCTTCTTGGGTTGGAAAATCTGTTTCTCCGGCTTCCTGGTAGATGAAAGTGGCCAATTTCCGCTGGGCTACTACTGCTGTATCCAGCTGTCTCAGGGTTCCTGCCGCTGCATTGCGAGGATTGGCAAACTCAGCCTGACCTTCTTCTCGTCGCTTAGCATTGATAGCTTCAAAGGAAGTCCTTGGTAAATAAGCTTCTCCACGTACCGTAATGGTCTCGCCAGCAGGCAAGCTTAAAGGTATATCCTGAATCCGCTTGAGATTCTCGGTAATGTTTTCACCGACAGTTCCATCGCCACGAGTGGCCCCAATTTGCAACTGGCCATTGACATAGGTCAGGGAGATAGACAAGCCATCAATTTTCAACTCAGCCAAATAGGAGGCAGAGGGAAACTCTGTCTTGACCCGACGGTCAAAATCGTCTAGCTCCTCGCGCGAAAAAGCATCCTGCAAGGAAAAAAGCGGATACTCATGCCTATATTTTTCAAAACCTTCTAGAACCAGACCTCCGACCCGATGAGTTGGACTATCTGCCTGAATCAGGTCAGGGTGAGCCTGCTCCAAGTCTACCAATTCACGATAAAGCTTATCATACCGGGCATCTGAAACTGACGGATTATCCTCTGTATAATATTCTCGCGCATAGCGATTCAGCTGGGCGACCAGCTCTTTCATACGATTTTCCATAGTAGTTTTATTATATCAAAAATCTAGGAAAATAAGCGGCCCTATGAAGGGAAATTTTGGACAATCATGAGCCTAGCAAACAGATAAGGGCTAGTCGGACTGTCAGGTCCTAAAAGTCACTAGACCGATATTTTGGATAACAAAAAAACCTTCCGCAGAAGGCTTTTGCAGTTATTTACTTAGATCAACTCGTTTAGCTAGAAGACTGATAATGTAGCCACCAATCAAGAGAGAAATTAGCTCCCCTAAAGCAGTTGTTGCCCAAGTCGCTAAGAAGGGAACATGAGTAACATAAGTCAATTCTCCAGCAATGGTAAACATGGTGAAGGCATAGAGCAGACTGAAAAATAAGAAGGCCTTGTTGTAGCCTAAAATCTTTTGTCCCATGTATTTTCGAAAAAGATAAACTCCCAGACTTGTGAAAATCAAGGTTTGGAGACTCCCGACAACTACATCGATTAAACCTAGGCTGCTGTTAAAGTTAGCCAATATACAGCCCAATGTCAATGCAATGATATATTTAGGTTTATAAAAGGCTAGAAAACCTAACATCTCCGACAGACGAAATTGAAGAACCCCATAGCTAATAGCATTGAAAGGGGGCATGGCTGTGAAGATGACATAAAGCGCAGTTACTAGTGCAATTTGCACCAAGTCACGAACTGTAAATTTCATGTGATGATTCTCCTTTAGCGGGGCGACCGCTTAAAATATGCTTGGTGAAAAGAGCTAAGCACCAAGGGCTGGAAACCAGCTGTTCTAGTATAGCATAAGTTATAAGAAAAAAGAAGGCGACTCAACTAAGCCAAGTCTCCTTCTCCTATTCCTGATCCAAATCTACCTTCTTAGCAACCTTCTTTTCCATGATAAAGTTATTGATTTTCAAATGATAATCATCATGGGTCCGCTTTAGGTGACCTTCTTCGCTGACAATATAAGACCCCTGATCCCGATAGTTTGAAAAAGGTGCAATTCCAAAAGTTGTGACTAGGATAAAGGTTACAAGAGTGGGAACAACAGCCAGAATAACGGTCTGCCACCAGGATAATTTCCCCAGCAAGAAAAAGAATAAACTAGGGCTGGAAATCAGTAAAATCAAACCGATGTGCATGATTTTAGTTTCCCAAGCTAAATTGTAAAAAGAGAGCACCCAGTTACCTGGAAAAATAAGGATTAAAGCACCTATCCACAAAACAATCAAAGAAATTTGCCAAAGTCTCATAAGAATTTTCTTTCTATTTTCATTTAGACTATTTACCTCTTATTCTAGCATATCCCACGCTTTTATGCTAAAGTATTTTTATGAAAAAAATTAAATCACTTATTATTTGGGCTTGGAATAATGAAGCCATGAAGTACCTCTTTTTTGGTGGATTAGCGACCATGGTCTATATGATTAGTCGTTTCACCATCTTTTCTCTGACTAACATGCCCTTGGTTGCAACTGTCTCAGCTAATGCAATCGCAATTATCTTTGCCTTTGTAACTAATGATATCTGGGTCTTTAATCAGGCTCGCCCTGGCTGGCCGGCTCGCTTTGTTAAGTTCGTCTCAGCCCGACTAGTTACCCTAGTGTTGGATTTTGGGATGACTTTTATCTTTGTCAAGACCTATCCCCATATTATCGGTCAATTCGTAGGTGATAATATTCATGTTGTCGATACTATCGTTGGGGCTATCAGTCAGGTTCTGATTATTCTGCTCAACTATATCTTCAGCAAACTCTTCGTCTTTGATAATAAGAAAACTGACTAGATGACATTAAAAAGACTGGCTTCTCTTGAATGAGAGGTCAGTCTTTTTATCACTAGATTGGCCGACAGAGCTTATCATCTTTCTACTCAGATTTATTGATATCTTCCTTCAATTCGTCCAAGTTAAATTTGGCAAAGAGATAGTTGCGGTCCTGAACTGGGAAGCGTTGATCCAACTGATCAACCGGACCGATTTCAACGGTACCATCAGTCATGACGAAATCCATAACATGTCCACCAAAGGAGAAATCATCGGAAATAAAATGAATGTGGTAGCCCGCTACGCTTACACCGTGGAACATTTCTGGAGTCCAAAAACCAACGATAGTTCCTGTGACATCTTCAGCCGTGTATTCAGGTTGGCGGTTAGCAACCTCCGCAAATTTTTCTCCGCTTTTTGCCTCGGGAATCATACGGACGTGCATGTGCTTGAAATGGCCCTTAATTTTAATGGAACGAAAGAGATTGGCCCCATCGTAGTAGGATTCAATTCTTTCTTCCAATTCTTTATCTGTTGTTTCGTAGCGCTGTTTAAAGACAACTTCTGCATGGTGGGGAACAACCGCTGCATAGGGAACCTTGGTATCTGGAGCCACTTCAACAACCTTGAGCTGGCCGTTCTTACTAGTCGTTTGATAGGCCTTCCCATCAAGAACTACCAATTCTCCATCAATAGAATCCAGCGTTCCAATCCCCAAATCACCGTGTTTCAATAATTCACCGATGGTTAAAGAGCCATCAAAGAGACCGGCAAAGAGGGCATTCAGAGTATTATACTGAAAAAGTTTAATGACATCAGCCATGTCTTTTCTATCCTTCTTTCTTTTGTGCTTGTCAACCGCCTGTTCTAGGCTTGAGCCTGAGCAAAACGTAGACAGGTCTTAATAAAATTCTTCTGGTAGGATAGTCTCAGCTAGGGCTGTATTATCCTTGTAATCAATTGGGATATCAATTAATACAGGTCCTTGATCAGCCTCTGCCAGAGCTTGCCTAAGAGTGGCTTGGAAGCTGTCCTTGCTATCGACCCGATAGCCCTTGGCACCGAAACTCTCCGCATATTTTACAAAATCAACTGGGCCAAAGTCAATCCCTGAAGCACGGCCGTACTTTTTCTCTTCTTGGAATTTAACCATGTCGTACTTACCATCATTCCAAATGATATGGACAATCGGCAGTTTGAGACGGACTGCTGTTTCCAACTCTTGAGCGGAAAAGAGGAAACCACCATCCCCAGAAATGGAGACGATTTTGGTATTGGGCCGTAGGAGGGCTGCCGAGATAGCCCAAGGCAGGGCAACACCCAGGGTCTGCATCCCGTTGGAAAAGAGCAGGTGGCGGGCTTCATAGGACTTGAAATAACGGGCCATCCAGATATAGTGACTGCCCACATCAACCGTCACCGTCATATCATCAGTAACTTGGTCTTGAAGAACCTCAATTACATCCAAAGGGTGAAGGAGGCCAGCTTGAGAATTGGTATCAAACTTAAGGTCACCAGCCAACTCCTTCTTCAAATTTTTTAGGTAGTCAACAGAACCTTCTGGCAAGCGGTAGCCAGAAATAGCTGGCAAGAGTAGGTCAATGGTCTCTTCAATATTACCGATTAATTCTCGCTCGGGTTGGAAGTAGGTGTCAATTTCAGCTGTGTCCGTATCAATGACGACAATCCGAGCAGAAATTTCTGCATTCCAGTTACGAGCTTCGTATTCGATGGGGTCATAACCAATGGCAATAACTAAGTCAGAGCGTTTGAGCAACATATCTCCTGGTTGGTTGCGGAAAAGGCCCACCCGGCCGAAGAAGGTTTCTTCTTCCAAGTCACGTGAGACAATTCCAGCCCCTTGGAAGGTTTCGACAACTGGTAATTTCACCGCTTCTAAGAGACGGCGGAGAGCTCCCGTTACGCGACTGCTGGAGGCACCATTCCCCAAAAGGAGAACGGGGAGGGCTGCATTGCGAATGGCTTGAGCCAAATAGTTAATGTCATCAACAGAAGCTGAACCCATCTTTGGGTCGGTCAGGGGCTTGATAGCCTTGACAGAGACTTGGCTATCGGTAACATCCTGCGGGATAGAAATGAAACTAGCTCCTGGCTTGCCCAGTTTGGCATAACGGTAGGCGTTGGCCAAGGATTCAGAAATGGTATCAGGTTCTTGAACTTCTGCCGCATACTTAGTAATAGGTGCCATCATGGCTACATTGTTCATAGACTGGTGAGCCCGTTTGAGGAGGTCAGACCGCTTAACTTGGCCGCCGATAGCTAGAACTGGATCGCCTTCATCAGTTGCTGTCACCAGACCTGTAGCCATGTTGGACACCCCTGGTCCTGAGGTAGCAATAACAACTCCTGGTTCACCTGTTATTCGGCCAACACCTTGAGCCATGAAGACTGCATTTTGTTCGTGGCGAGCCACAATCAACTCAGGTCCCTTGTCCTCGAGGGTATCAAAGACGCGGTCAATCTTGGCACCTGGAATCCCAAAAACGTACTTGACATCGTGGTTAATGAGACTATCAACGACTAGATCAGCCCCATAATTTTTTTCTTCAGACATATGTTTACCTAACTTTCTAACAATAAAAAGGAAGCTCTCGTGATATTGAAAATTTCACAAAGTTTCCTTTTGTTTTCTACATCATGTAAATCAATTATAGCACGTTTTTTCAACTTTTCTAGTCCCAAAGTTTGTGATTTTTTGAACATCGAAAATGACTAAATTGGAAGGAGGCCTTTCAGTCTCAAATCTTCTTTATTAGTTTAATCTTCCAAAAACTCAGCCATATTCATATCATCTGGAATCAATTCGAGGTAGTGCTGGGCGATTTGACGGGCCTGATCGCGATAGCCAAATTCTCTTAGAATATAGGCATAATCCTGGAGGAATTCTGGATTATCCTTAAGGTCCTCAGCGATAGCTTGGAAATGTTCCAGGGCCTCTTCTTCTCGGTCTAGGGCTTGATAGGCCTTGGCCAGGTTCCACTTGGTCAGGACACTGTCAATATCTTCTTGCTCCAGAGCCAGGACATCCGGGTAGCGCTCTTCTTCCAGATAGAGATTGGAGAGTCGCATGAGCACATCCTCAAGATCCTCAGCCAAATCCTTAGCTGATAGGAGATATTTCTCAGCTGTCCTGCTATCGTGATTTTCATAGGAAAGCTGAGAGGCCAAAAGCAGGAGCCGACTATCAAATTCATTCTTGGATAGGCCCTGTTGGGCTAGCTTGAGGGCCTCTTCAATCTTGTGCTCGGCATGCAGGGAGAGGGCGTAAACATATTCATAACCCTCAAAATCAGGATTCATGGTATCCAGCTGTTTGAAATAAAGATTGGCCTTTTGGTAATCTTCTTGGTCGTAGAGAATACTTGCCAACTCAAAGACAGTGGCGTCATCATATTCAATCTGAACAGCCTTTTCCAGAAATTCCACTGCGGCTTCAAATTTTCCTAGACCAGCATAGGCACGCCCAATCCGCTGATAGGTAGATATGCCTGTTGCTTCTAAAATTTCTCGATTGTCCAGCTGGGCATATTCTTTGATGGCTTGGTCATAATTAGCCAGTTGATAATCTAGTTCAGCTAGGCCAAAAAGAACCAAGGGTTCTTCGCTGATTTGCCAGGCTTCCAGTATCTTTTCGCGAGCCACATCGCTCAAGCCTTCCATATCGTAGAGGTCAGCCATGACCATCAGGGCGGAGAGATAATTCTCATCCTCGGAACTAATCCTGTCTAGATAGCCGAAGGCCTCCTCTAGCTGGCCGTCTTCGGCTGCAATCTGGGCCAGATTAATAGCTACTTCAGGATAAGAAGCTAATTCCTGCAGATAAATTTCCTTGGCTTGGGGTAAAAAGCCAATACTTTCTAAGTATTGGGCTAGGGACAAAAGAGTCTCGGCATCATCGTCTGCCAAGGCTTTCTTGAAATATCTATTAGCGTGATTCAAGTCTCCCTGATCTAGAGAGGCAATCATTTTTTCACTATTTAGCACGTTCCTGCTCACTTTCTTCATTATAAAGACCACTGAAATTGCGGTACCAGTCAAAGATTTCCTTGACAACAACCTTGAGGGCTGAATAGACAGGGATTCCCAAAAGCACTCCCCAGATACCAAAGACAGATCCAGATGCCAAGAGGATAAAAAGAATCATGATGGGATGGATGCTGAGCTTGGAACCCAAAACCAGAGGCGAAACGAAACGGCCTTCAATGGTCTGTTCAATTGCAAAAACAATCAAAACCTTGACCAGCATCAAAGGACCTTCAACCAGACCCAAGATAATGGCTGGCAACATAGCCAGAAAGCTCCCCAAATAGGGAATCAGATTCAGGCAACCTGCCAGAATTCCCAAGGCAACAGCATAGCGAAGGTCAATCAGACTGAACATGATGGAAAACATGATACCAACTACGATGGCCACCGTCACTTGCCCCTGCACATAGCCCTGCCACTGGGAATTGACATCGCTGAGAATCCGAGATAAGGGCGTCCGCCATTTGACAGGGAAGGTCTTGAGAATGGAGCCTTTAAGTTTATCACTGTCCCGCAAGAGATAAAAGACGATAAAGGGCATCATGATGATGGCAATAGCCACTCTGGTGACAGCTGAAGCGAAATCACCCGCCCAGCTCACGATGTTCTTAGAAAAATTCTCGGCATAGCCAATAGCCTTACTACTGTAATTATTGACCCAGTCTTCAAGTTGAGGGCGAATAGCCTCAAAACGATTATCGGCAATAATCTGATTAACCTGTCTTTCGACTGATCTGATATAGTGGGGCAGGTTATTGATGAAGGACATGATTTGATCCTGCAACATTGGGAAAAAGCTGGAGCCCCCCCAAATTAGGAGGCCTGCAATAACCAGATAGACCAAACTGATAGCCGTGACCCGATTGATAGGCAGATGTTTTTCCACAAAATTAACAATCGGCTTGAGCAGATAATAAAGCAAGACCGAAATGACAATGGGCAGCATGATGACGGTCAAGAAACCTGCTAGAGCCGTGAAGATAAAGCCTATTCTAGTCAAAAGGTAGAGGGTCAGAAAGGTCAAAATCATAATGACCAAGGCAGAGACAAAGCGATTATCAACGACCCACTTATAAAACCAGCTCTCGTAAAATTTTTCGTTTTTCTTATCCATGATTTTCCTTATTTATCGTAAAATGTGACACTTTTTTCAACCAGCTGACCAGCTGAGTCGTAGGCAAACTTTGCTGAGAAAAAGGGACGGTCTTCCAAAATCCATTTGAAGATTTCATAGTCCCCTTCCCAGGTGGGCTTGGAGAGGACCTGGTCATAAGGAACCCATTCAAGAGTGCCTTCCCGCGACTCCTCATCAGAAATCAGTTCTCCCTCAAAATCTGTCACCTTAAAGACATAGGTGTACCAATCATGACCTGGCGTAAATTCAGGGAAGGTAATGATTCCTTTGAAATCCATGTCCTTGACGGTAAAATGGGTTTCCTCGAAAATCTCTCTCTTAGCACACTCATCTGGGCTTTCTCCTGCTTCCAACTTGCCTCCAACAGAAATCCACTTGCCCTCATGGACATCATTGGGTTTCTTGTTGCGGAGCATGAGCAGAAGTTCTTTTCCGTTATCAATGTAACAAATGGTTGCTAGCTTGGTCATAGAGCCTTCTTTCATTACTTGCGATAGTATATTTATTTTAACAAAAAAATGCTATAATTTCTCTATAGAAATAAGGCTTGATGGTGGTTTGCGTTCTATCAGGCAAACCAGTCAGCTAAAAAAGAAAGGCTCGCATGGAAGAAATCTATTTTGGTACCTATACAAAACGACAGTCCCAAGGGATTTACAAGGCAGATTTTGATAATGAGACAGGGCAGCTGTCTAATCTGCAGCTAGTGGTCAGCCAGCAAAATCCAACTTATCTGACTTTTAGCAGCGATGACTGTCTCTACAGTATCGCTAGTGATAAGAATCAAGGCGGAGCGGCTAGTTACACTCCTGATTTTCAGCCGCTCAACCAAATTCTTGAAGAAGGACCGGCTCCTTGCTATCTGGGCTCAGATGATAAGCGAGGTCTCCTTTTCTCTGCCAACTATCATACGGGCCAAGCCCTGATTTACAAACGTCAGGCTGATGGCCAGCTAGAGCTTGTTAATCGCATAGTCCACCAAGGCTCTGGGCCTCATGCCAACCAAAGTCATGCACGGATTCATTTTTCCGACATCAGTCCTGACCGTTACCTGATAACCTGTGATTTAGGGACAGACGAATTGACCAGCTATGCTATAAATGAGACTGGCCTGGTACAGCCTATTGATAATTATCAGTTTCCATCTGGGAGTGGCCCCCGCCATCTGACCTTTCACCCTATTTTCAAACATGCCTTTGTTGTCTGCGAATTGGATTCAACGGTTCATAATTTGATTTATCAAGGTTGTGGAAATTTTGAGGCTTACCAAACTATTACCACCCTGCCAGATGACTACAGCGGTTTTAACGCTCCTGCTGCTATTGAGGTCACTAGTGATGGCTGGTTCATCTATGTGTCCAATCGTGGCCACAATTCCATCGCCTGCTATCGCTTTATTCTGGACGGCTACATCCATTTGATTGATATTGTCCCCAGTCACGGTCAAACGCCAAGAGATATCTGCTTGACGGCTGACGAAAAGTATCTCTTGGTGGCTCATCAGGATTCGGACAATGTGACCGTCTTCCAACGCCATCCAGAAACAGGCAGGTTGACTGAACTCAGCCATGATTTTCAAGTATCCGAATCTGTTTGCCTAGTCAATCGGCCAAAGTCTTAAGGGACTGCGGGCTATGAGAGTGACCAAAATATGGGCAGCCATAGCAGGTCGTCTCCAAACGGCCAAAGTCTAGTTCATAATCAGTCCTAAGCAACCGCCCCACAATAGTTGACTAGGGCAAAACTTGACCACTAGCTCCAAGGCATTGGAACAATGAAGCAGGCAATGCACCATTAATTTTAAAAAAGGGATGATAACATGTTCAAACCCATTTTAGGGCTCAAGGCTTCTGCCGATCCTCAGCAATTAGCCAGTCGCCTCCGCTACAAACCAGAGGTTTTTGAATTTTACACCAGCCAAGATGACTTTTCGAAAGAGGGCCTCAAACGTCTCGCAGAGGCGATTCTGCAGGTTCAAGACCAGGCCACTAGGCGGATCATCCTCCATCAGCCCATGAAGTATCAGGGGGAATTTCTGGAGATGATTACACCCCAGGAGATTCTGCCCGAGACCTACTACTTCCTAGAGAAGTCAACCAACGATTTGTTGGAACTGGCTTTTGACCATGACTGTCAGGTGCTAATTCATGGTTCCTATGAGCTTAAAAATCCCCAGGTGCTGGCTTACTATAAAACTTTGGAGCAGGCTCGCCAGACTTCCTTTGAACGTTTGGATTATTTTAGCCAGCTGGGTGGTCAGCGTATTCTTTTTGAAAATGGGATTTCCCCCATATTTTTCTTTGGCGACCCCGATTATGACCAAGAAATTCTTAAGCGGGGCTACCGCCTGGCCTTTGACACCTCCCATGCTCTGATTAAGGCCCAAGGAAATAATCAGATCCTACTGGATTCGCTGGAAAGATTGAAAGCCAACATTCACTACTACCATTTGGTTGATAGTATGGGGATGACCCACGATAGCCTGACTCTGGGAGAAGGCATTACGGATTGGCCCCAAGTCTTGCAGCGACTCAACCCCAAGGCTTCTGCCATCTACGAAATTGTCGTCAAGGATGTCAATGATCCCAAGGAACAGCTGGCCAGCCATGAGTTTTTAAGCAAGCTAGTTTGATATTTAAAAGCTTTATGCTTTAATAAAAGAGTAAAAAGGCTCACGAGCCATAAAATAAAGGAGAGAGACCATGAATCCAAGTGAATTATTTAACCAAGTCAAGGAACTGATCGAGAAGAAAGACTTCTCGGCTGCTCAGAAATTTATCGACCAACACAAGGACGACCTGGGTGATTATCTTGATAAGGCCAAGGACCTCTTGGCTGGTGTCAAAGGTGCCGATGGTGTTCTGGATAAAGTTAAAGGACTGTTTGGTAAATAAAGAAATTTTGATGAGAGGTGGGTCCTGTTGGACCTGCTTTTTTAGCATGACATGACCTCTCCAGAACTATCAGTCGAAAGTTCTGAACTTCAAAATGTAATAGGTCCAATGTGACAAGATAATCTACTAGGGCGAAAAATTGTCGAAGCTACTCCTTTTGCCATTGGTACCCAATGAGTGATAAAAATTGCTTTTATAGATTTGCACTTTTATTTCAACCCATTCTTGGTCACTAGAAAACCTTGAGCTTGCGAGTCTTTTTTGGCAACAGCTCGTCATCACTTGTCCATTTGCTAGATGCCTCTACCTCCAAGAATCTAGCCTTTCATTTTCAAATTAAAAAGGGCGAGAAATTCTCAGCCCTTTAATTTTTACTGATGTATTTTTCAATGGAATAATCTTGAATATCTAATTGACCTCTTCGGCCAACTAGAAGGTTGACCAATTCCTTGGCAATCAGAGGACCTGTGGTTAGACCAGACGAGCCCAAGCCTGATGCTGCAAAGACACCTGTTAAGCCAGGGACTTGTCCATAAAAGGGAGAAAAGTCGCTAGTGTAGGCCCGAGTTCCCACTCGTTCCCGATACTGCTTGGCTTGAGCCAATATGGGTAGATAGGTCTGGGCCTCCTTTTCTAGTCCCTGCAAGACCTGAGGGTCAGGTGTCAAATCATAACCCTGGTCATTTTCATGGCTGGCTCCAACAGAAATCTGCCCTTCCTTAAAAGGAATGATGTCCAGTTCGCCTTCTGGCATGACAACAGGCAGGGCCTCGGTCGCAAAATCTGTAAAGTAATAGTCTCGCAACTGCCCCTTCTGCGGGCGAACATCCACCTGGTAACCAAGCGGTTGCAGGAGATTAGGGAGCCAGGCTCCCGTTGCCAACAGGACCTGATCAAAGGTCTGACCCTCAATGAGGTAAGTACCATCGGCCAAGACTTGCAAACTGACCTTGGCTTTGACAACCTGACAGCCAGAAGCTCGCAGGAGGGTCTGAGTCAGATTGGCTCCTTCCACCCGGGCCCCACCTGAGGCATAGAGAAGTTGGTCAAAGCCCTGTAAATCAGGGAGCCGCTTGGCTACCTGAGCTTGGTTTAAAATCTCCAGCTGCCCAATCAAGGGAGATTCCTCCCGTCGTTTACTGGCTAGATCTTTTAATTCAGCCAACTTACTTGGGTCCCGCTTAAGCAGGTAGACGCCAGTCTGCTTATAGAAACTGCTATCCCAGCCGTCGGTCTGCAAGTTAGCTATCAGCTCTTGATAGAAATCAGCACCCAGACGAGCCATCTTATACCACGCCTTATTGCGCCGCTTGGAAAACCAGGGACTGATTATCCCTGCTGCCGCCTTGGTGGCTTGGCCTTGGCCATGGTCAAAGACCGTTAGCTGACAGTCTTTTTCTTTTGAAAGATAATAGGCAGCCGTTGCTCCGACAATGCCTGCCCCTACTACTGCAATTTTCATATTTCTCCTAACCTAGGGCCACATCCATGATCATCATAATCACAAAGCCCAGCATCAAACCCAGGGTGCAATATCGGTATTGCCATTGGTCTGGGACTCGGGAATTAATTCTTCGACCACAACAAAAATCATGGCACCAGCCGCAAAGGAGAGGGCATAGGGAAGAATGGGCATCATGAGCATAACCAGACCAGCCCCCATGACCGCTCCGATAGGCTCAACAATAGCCGACATGGAGCCCAGATAAAAGGCCCGCAGTCGAGACTTGCCATCCGCCCGAATAGGAATGGACAGGGCAGCTCCCTCGGGAACATTCTGGAGACCAATGCCGATAGCTAGGCCCAGGGCTCCCAAAAGAGCAGCTTGACTGGGATGGCCACCGGCTAGAGCTCCGAAGGTTACCCCAACTGCCAAGCCTTCTGGAAAATTATGGATGGTAATGGCCAAGAAAAGCAGAGCCGTCTTAGACAATTTCTTTGGTGGCTGCAATCCCTCGGCTTGGCTGACATCCTCCTTGTCCAAATGCAGGTGGGGAACCAGGGCATCGATCAAACGAAGGGCCAATCTTCCTACCAAGAAACCGGCTGCTGCCGGAATCCAGGACCAGCTTCCATAATCGACCCTCGCATAGCTGATAGAAGGCTCCAAGAGCGACCAAAAAGAGGCGGCAATCATAACACCTGCTGCAAAACCCATCATGGTGTCCAAGAGCCTGCGACTTATAGTCTTAAAGAAGAAAACGATAGCCGCACCAAGAATAGTACAGCACCAAGTGAAAAGGCCTGCCAGAAGAGCCAGCAGAACAACATTTTGCGATAAAATCCATTCCATACCGGTCTCCTAAAGATGACTAAAGGGATTGGTGGATGCTTGACTGGGAATCAACTCTAGGTCCCAGCCCGCTTCTGTCTTCCAAGCCGTCATCTTTTCCAACAATTTTTCAATAAAGAGCACTTCGATATGGTGACCCGGATCAAGAGCCATCAGCCCATCCGTCAGCATATCCTGGGCGGTATGATAATAAATGTCACCCGTGATATAGACTTGTGCCCCCTTAGCAAGGGCATCCTGATAGAAGCCTTGGCCACTGCCACCGCAGATAGCCACTCGGCTAATAGTTGGATTGGCTCCATCGTAACGAACCAGCCTTATGCTATCCAAGCCAAAAACGGACTTGACTTTTTGGGCAAGGTCTTCCAAACTTTGGGGCCCAATCGATCCCACCCGACCGATGCCGTAGCCGTCAGAAGTCGGAGTCAAAATTTCTCTGTCCTTGATGCCTAGAAGGTCGCAGAACCAGTCATTGAGACCATCAGGAACAATGTCAATATTGGTATGACTGACATAGACTGCGATATCATGCTTGACCAGTTCTAAGAGAATATCATTTCGGGGACTGCTGGTCAAATCCTTGAGGGGACGAAAAATGGGGGCGTGCTTGGTGACAATCAGGTCGACTCCTTTTTCGACGGCCTCAGCTACCGTATTTTCCCGTACGTCCAGAGTCACCATAAGCCGCTTGATGGTCTTGTCTAGGCTCCCAATTTGGAGACCAGAAATATCCCCCTCCATGGAGAGCTCTTGAGGGCAATAACTTTCATATTTATCGATAAATTCCTTAGCCTTCATCCTGAATGGCCTCCTTGATTGCTTGAATTCTTTCTTCTAGAGCCTGGCGGTCAACTTGGTTGGCTTCTGGAATCTTACTTAGAGCTACTTGCAATTTCTCCAGCTCCCTTTGCCATTTGGTCAGAAAGCCAGCTGATTTTTCTTCTAAATGCCGAGGCCCAAAGCGTTTCTCAAAGTCATTGAGAACTTGCTGACCAGGCTGGGCGACAATGATTTCATAGAATTTTCCTTTTTCGCTCATGACCTTTTCGGCAATGATTTTAAAACCGTGATCAGACAGCCAGGCCCGGACATCATCCTCGCGATTATTGGGCTGGAGAACCAGACGCTCAAGGCCAGATAATTTTTCCTGACCAGCCGTCAAAATATCCGCAATTAAACGGCCACCCATGCCACAGATGGCAATGGTGGTCACCCCATCACTAGGCTCTAAGGCCTCAAGCCCATCTGCCAAACGGACCTGGATTTTCTGGTTCAAGCCAGCTGCTGTGACATTTTCCAGAGCGGACCTATAGGGACCTTGAACCACCTCGCTAGCGATGGCCTGACTAATCAGACCCTCTTGCAAGAGATGGATAGGCAGGTAGGCATGGTCGCTACCGACATCCAATAATTTAGCCCCCTGGGGAATGAAGTCTGCCACATCCAGCAGACGCTGTGAAATATTTGTTTCCATAAGCCCTATTATAGCAGAAAAACTGGCGTCTGCCCCCCTTCATTTTTGCCAGAAATATCCCCTGACTCTGATAACTCCTAGCAAAAAGGACGAACACTACTTTGGGTTCAGACCTTGTTCAACTATTATTCTCGCTCATTCCAAAGGTTCATGGCATTGAGGAAATCATCCGATACCTGAACCTTGCTTGGATTGGCCTGGTCTCGCTCTTGGCGACGTTCTTCAATCTGTCGAACCGTGGTAATGCCGTCACGAGTCCAGCGCCGCAAAATAGCCGTCAAATACTTCCAATTGCGCTTGCTGTTGAAAATACTTTCCTTTAGGGCCTCCCGAATCAAGTCAGGGCTAAGACCATCCTCACGCACATACTTTTGCAGATCTTCCAATTCAAAAGGCGTCAGCATCCAGCCCGATTTTTCAAAATCATTAATCAGAGCTTGCAGGTCATTGGCATTGTCAAGCGGAGCTAACGGAGTTTGAGCCCCCTGATCATCCTGATTCAGCAGGTCATCCAAACGCTGGAGCACCGGACTGGCATCAAAAATAATATCGGTCTCACCATCCAGTTCAATCGTCTTCATGACCAAGAGCTCTTGATTGGTCAGATTGGAAATGGCTTGATTAACCTCTGCTACGGTCTTCCCTAAAGCATCTGCTACCCGACTGGAAGGCATCTCATCTATCTTGGTCGTATTTTGCAGATAGAAAAATTGCCAGACCAGATAATCATCGGCGGTTGAAAATATATCTTTAAAATGAAAGAGCAGGCTACTTGGCAGAACCAAGTTGCCCTTTTGATAATTGTCTAGAAAAGTCATAGTTCCTCTTTATAAATAACCGTAAAAACTGTTCCTATCTTCCAAGTCCTCCAGCCGATAAGGGGTTTCTTGGTAGACAGCATAGTTTAGCCAATTGGTGAAGAAGGTCGATGCCGCCAAACTCCAACGTAGCTGGGGCTGCTGACTTGGCTGACCTTGGGGGAAATAGTTGACCGGCAGACTTGGACCCTTGTGGGCCTTTAAATCTCGCTGGTACTCTCGCTTGAGAGTGTCACGGTCGTATTCCAGATGGCCAAAACTGTAGACCTCCCGCAGGTCACGACTAGCCAAAATAGAAAGACCCACTTCTTCTCCCTTGGCCAGGATTTGCAGATTTGTCTTAGCCCTAATATCTGTCTCCGTCACTTGAGTATGACGGGAATGAGGCGATAGGAAGCTATCATCAAAGCCCCTCAAGAGAGGTGAAAAATGTTCCACCACTTCTTGATGATAAATACCCGATAGCTTGTGGTCCATGAGGACCTTGTCAACCCCGTAGCGGTAATAAAGGCCAGCTTGAGCTCCCCAACAAAGGTGCAAGGTCGAATAGACATGGGTCTTGGCCCAGTCAAAAATCTGACAGAGTTCCTGCCAATAATCCACCTGCTCAAATGCTAGGGTTTCCACCGGTGCCCCCGTAATAATCAAACCATCAAAATAGTCTTCCTTGACATCTTCAAAGGTCTTATAAAAGTTTTCCAAATACTCAGGTTTGGTATTTTTTGACTGATGACTAGTAGTGTAGATAAAGTCCAGCTTAATCTGTAGAGGTGTGTTGGATAGATAGCGTAACAGCTGAGTCTCCGTCGCCTCCTTGGTGGGCATGAGGTTGAGAATCAAAACCTTGATCGGCCGAATATCCTGCCCCCTGGCCCTGGTATCGTCCATGACAAAGATATTCTCATTCTTTAAAATATCAACGGCTGGCAATTTTTTATTGAGCGTAATTGGCATGAAAATATCCCCATTCTATAATAGATTACCTCTATTATAAAACATGGGGATAGGCTTTTCAAATAGAACTTCTCTAGGCTGGGCTATAACTAGAATCTATAACTTCTACTCAATGCAAACCCAAATAGGATGGATCTACTTCGCTCCTCAAATCTTGAGATTTTCCAAACGTACTAGCCTGGGAAGTTCATCAAGATTTTACTATCGTATCCTTCAATAGCCTTGCGGCCATCAAGACCATCCAATTCAATCAGGAAGGCACAGCCAGCAACGATACCACCCAGACGTTCAACCATCTCAATGGTAGCCTTAACCGTACCACCAGTTGCCAGAAGGTCATCAACAATCAGCACCCTTTGACCTGGCTTAATGGCATCTGCATGCATGGTCAAAGTATCAATGCCGTACTCTTTTTGGTAGTCAGCAGAGATGACATCACGAGGCAATTTGCCTGGCTTACGGACTGGAGCGAAACCAACTCCCAATTCATAAGCAACAGGACACCCCACAATGAAACCACGGGCTTCAGGGCCAACAATCATATCAATCTTCTTGTCACTAGCGTATTGGACAATTTCCCGAACCGCATAGCTGTAGGCTGGACCATCTGCCATCAAGGGTGTGATGTCACGGAAGGTAATGCCTTCTTTGGGGTAATTTTCAATTGATGCAATGTACTTATTTAAATCCATAATGTTCTTTCTAGTGGCTTTCCGCCAAAATGTTTTACAGTTCATTATAGCACAAATCAAACAGAATGGTCTGAGAGACTTATTGAAATCTTGGCAGTTGAGACTGAACACTTTGGCATTAGAAAAGCCCAGTACAGATTTGTCTGGGCTTGGATTTTTTAGTCTAATTTGTCTAAGACAAGAGTTAACACCCATGAGAACCCTATCTCACTCACAAAATGTGGTACCTTTGAAGATTACCTATAAAACACTACTCTTCAACATAGGCGATAGCCCGAACTGGTGAGCCAGTAGCCTTTTCCCAGTGGGGATAGGCGATGGCGATGAAACTGCCTTTGGCTGGAACTTGGTCTAGGTTGGCCATCACTTCCAGCTGGTAGATGCCTTGCTCCAGCAGGTAGTACTCATTGAGCAGGGCACCATTCTTGGCTGCCGTCTGACCGCTATCTGTATCTAGGGTTTCATGACCCAGAGCCTTGACCGCTCTCTCTTTAATCAGAAATTCGATAGCTTCTCGGCTCCAGCCTGGAGTTTCCTGTGTGCCTTGAGCATTGAGGTTGCGGATTGCATCTTGGTCCGGCCACCTCTTTGACCAATCGCTTCGAAAGGCGACAAAGGCTCCAGCCTCGATCTTGCCATGTTCTTCCTCGAAGGCCAAGACATCATCCACCTTTAATTCATAATTAGGATCTTGGGCAACTTTTTCCGATAAATCAATAACATAGAGGGGCAGGAAAAGCTCTTCCAAGGGCAATTCGTCCAACCACTTACCACCCTCCACAAAATGGATCGGGGCATCAATGTGGGTGCCATATTGCCCTACAACCGTAAACTGCTGGACATGGAAACCATCCTTGAGGGTGAAGATGTCCTTTTTTTTCCAGAGCCGGTAAGGCAGGAAAGTGGGGACTGGTTTCAGAAATTTGATGGGTTAAATCGACTAATTTGGCCTTCTTAAAGGCTTGAAAAGCTTCTTGTAAACTGACCATATAAATACCTCCAAACTTAAGACTTATTGAAGAGCTGACCTAGATTTTATCAAAGGACTGAGTTAAATCTTTTCCAAAGCTTGACTCAAATCGGCAATTAAGTCATTGCCGTTTTCCAAGCCGATAGACAGGCGGATTTGATTTTGACTAATACCGCAAGCTACCAAGTCTTCCTCAGATAGTTGTCCGTGGGTGGTTGTCGCTGGGTGGACTACCAGAGATTTGGCATCGGCCACATTGGCCAAGTCGGAGAAAATTTCTAAGCTATCAATGACTGCTCTAGCTTCTTTACTGCCTCCCTTGACATGGAAGGTGAAGATAGAACCGGCACCTTTAGGCAGATATTTCTGAGCCAAATCATAATAGGGACTGGATGGCAGGCCTGGATAATTAACCTTCTCAACCTTGGGATGATTTTCTAGGAAATCAACAATCTTCTTGGTATTTTCCAAGTGACGGTCAACCCGCAGGGAGAGGGTTTCCAGTCCTTGAAGGAGTAAGAAGGCATTGAAGGGGGACAGGCAGGCACCGAGGTCCCGCAAGAGCTGGGTCCGCACAGCGGTCACATAAGCGGCTGCTCCAACGTCTCGGGTATAGCTGAGATTGTGGTAGGATGGGTCCTCATCAACAAACTGCGGGAATTTGCCAGAAGCCTCCCAGTCAAAGCGACCGCTATCAACGATGACACCACCGATAGACGTTCCGTGACCACCGATGAATTTGGTGGCAGAATGGACGGCAATATCTGCTCCATGGTCAAAAACATTGATTAAATATGGGGTAGCAAAGGTGTTGTCAATAACCAGAGGAACCTTGTGGTCGTGGGCAATTTTCGCCACGGCCTCAATGTCCGGAATATTGATGAGAGGATTTCCCAGAGTCTCAATCAGAACCAACTTGGTATTGTCCTGAAGTGCTCCTGCCACTTTTTCCAGATTGTCAACATTGACAAAGCTAGTGGTAATCCCGTAGCGGGGCAGGGTTTCCTTGAGCAAATTGAAGGTACCACCGTAAAGGGTGGTAGCGGCTACCACATGATCACCGGTATGGGCCAGGGCCAGTATACTGTAGGTGATGGCTGCCATACCAGAAGCTGTCGCGACAGCTCCCACGCCCTTTTCCAAGGCTGCCATGCGTTCTTCAAAGACAGCTACGGTCGGATTGGTAATGCGGGAATAGATATTGGCTGGCTGACGCAGGGCAAAAATGTCCTCAGCTGCTTGGGCATCATCGAAGACATAGGAAGTCGTCTGGTAAATAGGCACAGCCCGAGACTTGGTGTCCGAATCAATGGGCTGGCCAGCGTGGAGTTGCAGGGTTTCAAATGAGTAATCTTTGGTCATGAGTTCTCTCCTATCTGATAAATTATTACTATTTTACACCTAAAACTTTCTCCAAGCCAATAGTTATCTAAGCAAAAAGGTTATAGCTGGGGGCTATAGCTTTCGAAGAAGTCGGCTGGCCATGGCTAGATCAAATGGCCCCCATCTTGAGGAAGAACTGGTGCAAGGCTAACTAGTCCATAGCCTGGGGAGGGACATGGCACGGACAAAGGGCCACATCCTCAGGAATGGAGATACCAATTCGAAGAGTCTGAAATAGACAAAAACTCCACCCGACTAGGGACTGGGCAGAGTTTGGAATTATTTACTTCTTCTCAATTGGAGCGACGCTTGCCAGGACCTTCTTGAGGCCGACTTCTGGGAATTTGATTTTGAGTTCCTGAGTCTTGCCAGTGCCTGAGACTTCTAGCACCGTGCCATCTCCCCATTTGCGGTGGTGGGCAATATCACCAATCTGCCAATCGACAGCGGATTTATCAGAAGCACCAGCCCCTTGGGCTTGGGCTACGGCTGGCCGAGCAGTCGCAAAGGATTTTGGTGCTGCTTGTGCCTTTCTGGTCTGCAAGGCTTGGGCCAGACTCATGCCTTGACCAAACTTAGTCTCTCCGCTATCACGATAGGTAGCGGCAAAGGAGCTATTGGCCGGCCTTGCCAGACCTTGGTAGTCCAGCAGGTCATCAGAAATTTCCCTGATAAAGCGAGTTGGTCGGTTGTAGTTGGATTTCCCAAAGAGGGTCCGGCTGTTGGCGTTGGTCAGGTAGAGGACTTCTTCTGCCCGAGTGATGCCGACATAGGCCAGGCGACGCTCTTCTTCCAATTCATCGGGGTCTTCGGCGGCTCGGCTGAGGGGGAAGACATTTTCCTCCATACCAATCAGAAAGACAACTGGGAATTCCAGTCCCTTAGCGGCATGCAGGGTCATGAGGGTGACTTCTGCCGACTCAACATCGCCATCATCGGTATCAGCAATCAGAGCCAAGTCATTGAGGAAACGGCTAAGCTTGTCCAGACCAGCCTCATCTTCTGGGGCATCGTCCTTGTTCTCATCGAAATTCTTGGTAACGGTCAGGAATTCTTCAATATTTTCAATTCGTGCTTGACTTTCCAAGGTATTTTGCACCTGGAGGGCCTCCAAATAGCCTGTCTTGTCCAAGACCGCTTCAACCAATTCGGTCAGACTATAGTTGTCCAAATCAGCCCGCAGATTGAGCAGACTATTGGCCAAATCCCAGACGGCTTGGGCAGCCTTGCCCTTGATAGGAGAAAGCATAATTTGCTCGGAAGCTTCCAGCAGGCTGAGATTCTGCTCTAGAGCAAAAGTCCGAATTTTCTCCAGCGTTCCTGGTCCCACACCCCGCTTGGGTTCATTGACAATCCGCTCATAGCTGATATTGTCATGGGTATTGGCTATAACATTGAGGTAGGAAATGACATCACGAATTTCCTTACGGCTGTAGAACTTGGTGCCCCCGACCATGGTGTAGGGGATGTTGGACTTGAGCAGGGCTTCTTCAATGGTCCGCGACTGGGCATTGGTCCGATAGAGGACAGCGAAGTCCTTGAAATCACGCCTATTTTCCCTGACCTCTTGGTCAATGGTTGAGGCAACAAAGACAGCTTCATCCCTTTCATCATGAGCCTGATAATAAACAATTTCTTGCCCCTCATCATTTTGGGTCCAGAGTTTCTTGGGTCTGCGGTTGCGATTATTGTTGATGACATCGTTGGCCGCTTGGAGAATCTTCTTGGTAGAGCGATAATTTTCCTCCAGAAGAACGACCTTGGCTTCAGGATAATCCTTTTCAAAATCTAGGATATTCTGCATATCAGCCCCCCGCCAGCCATAGATGGATTGGTCGGCATCACCGACAACACAAATATTCTTAAAACGGGAAGCCAAAAGCTTAATCAGCTGATACTGGGCGTGGTTGGTATCTTGATACTCATCGACATGGATATACTGGTAACGCTGTTGGTAGTAGGCCAGGACATCAGGATTGCTGTCAAAGAGCCGCAAAGTCAGCATAATCAGGTCATCAAAGTCCATGGCCTCGCTGCGACGAAGTTCTTCCTGATAGGCCTTGTAGCACTTGGCCACAATCTGGGTGTACATATCCCCTGCCTGCTGCTCATAAGCCACTTCATCAATCAGGTCATTTTTGGCATTAGAAATGGTGCCCAGAATAGCCCTCTCATTCCACTTCTTAGAATCCAGGTTGAAGCCCTTGATAATCCGTTTCATCAGGGTGCGTTGCTCACCGGGATCGACAATGGTAAAATTGCGGTCGTAGCCGATATGGTCGGCCTCCCGTCGTAAAATTCGCACACACATGGAGTGGAAGGTGGCAATCAGGGTTTCTTCGGTGGCTGGATTGAGGAGCATGGCTCGCTCCCGCATTTCTCTGGCTGCCTTATTGGTAAAGGTAATGGCCAAAATATTCCAGGGATTAACCATTTTTTCATCAATTAAATAGGCAATCCTATGGGTCAGGACTCGGGTCTTACCAGAACCGGCCCCAGCCATAATCAAAAGCGGCCCCTGAGTAGTTCTGACCGCTTCTGCTTGCTTGTCGTTCATTCCATTAAGTAAAGGATTCATCACATTTTTCCTTATAAGATACTAAGCCGTTAAACAACTCAAAAATTTTAGAGAAAGCAAAGGTGCTGGTACCTAGGCAATTTCATCTAAAGTCAGAGACCCGTAGGCTTATATAATTCATTTTCGCTTTAAAATTATAACACAAATCCTACAAAGTTACTAAGAGATAGAAAAGGGAAATATACTAATGGACAAACAAAATTCGGGCCAGCTAATAGGGAGTGCTCAAAAGCTCTAGGGTAAGGAAAAAGCGACCTCTGTGTAGACAAAATAGAAAGAACCCAACCAAACGGTTAGGCTCTCTCCGGAGATTATGAAAAAGAAAAGTTTATTTAGGATGGTTATAGTATAACTACTCTTGCTTAAATCAGACTAAAGAAATCAAGCCTTTTGATTTTTTTCTAAAACTTTGCGATAGCGGAACCGCCAGCGACAATAATCTAAGGTGATTATCAATTTATTTCGCCGACTGAAATCATGACGTAGGAAGCGAATGCTTTCCTTAAAATGCCTCAGCCCAGCTGTTTGCCAATTCTCTCTGGTTAAAAATTGCCCTCTGGTTCGCCAGTACTGCTCTTCATAACGGTAGTAAAGTTTACGAACCCGAGCTAAGTGCATGAGGGGCTGATAACTATTAGACTCCTTATAGACATCCGTCGGAACATTAATGAGGGCACCATAGAGCAGATTTTTCCAATCATCGGGATGTTCGTGAAAATAGAGCCGCATGGGCTTTTGCAGGTCACGCGGGAGTTGATAATGCCAGCGTTTGCCGTTTAAAAATTCCACTTGGACATAGAAGATCTTCTTACGTTTTGCCACAATCTCTCCCCCCCTCCTATTAATTAAGTGCTATTATAGCACAAGAAGGATTTAGAAACTCTTGATTAGCTTATGATTTTCGTGTTTTTCCAACGTAGCACACACTTTCTCGCTCTTTCAATTTAAAAGGAACCAAAACCTTAGAGTGGTCCTTGGTTTTTTTCTGAATCAAGTCTAGAATACGCTCAAAGGAAATTCGGCCTAGACTAGAAATATTGATATCGAAAGAAGTCAAATAGGGGTGGAGAATTGAGGCATAGGCGGAATTGTTGAAGGAAATCAGCGACAAGTCCTCTGGCACTTTTAGACCTTGGAGGCTGAAAAATTCCATGACCTTGAGAGCTGTTAAATCATCAATAACGACAAGAGCTGTAATTCCTTCTGTTTGGACAAAATTGAGGAGTTTTTCCAAAGATGACGACTCAGATTTGTCAAACAAGAAGGATGGATGTCTGGTTAGCTCCCTTAGATCTGTACCGATCCTATAGCCGATATAACGCTCCAGATAAATCTCACTGGCTTGGTCATCGGTTATAAAGAGAATATTGCGGTGCCCCCTGTCTGCCAGATAGTCAACGGCTGTGCGGGCCATGAGTTTATTATCATTGTCAACATAGGTAGTCTCATTTTCATAATTAACAGGCGTTCCCAAAATAACGAAGGGAATTTGTTTGCGCATAAGGAATTTTTGAACAGGATCTTCAGCCATCGAGTAGAGAACAATAAAACCATCCACCCGTTTTTCTGCATACATCCGCTTTATCTGCTCCTCCAACTCACTGGCTGAAGGGCCAATAGCGATGGAGACCGTATAGTGATGCTCCTTGGCTTCATTATTGATGACCGTCAAAATCTCCATATTGAAAGGTTGGCTATGTCGTTCTTGCTTAATCATAGGCGGGAGGACAACCCCGATAGCATGACTGTCATTGCTGGCCAACATCTTGGCAGCTATATTGGGTACATAGCCCAGCTCCTTCATGGCCTTATTGACCTTATCTTTGGTTTTTTGTGAAATGGCAGAGCTGTCCTGCAAGGTTCGGCTGACAGTCGAGGGACTGACACCAGCTCGCTCAGCTACATCTTTGATAGTAACCAAAATTTCCCCTCCCTTCTAAAACGCTTTGGGTGCTTTTCCAACAAAAGTAAATTATTTAAGCCCAGACAATAGACAAGCAAGTTCAGTACTCGCCTTGACGAGGGCTTCTTGCTGATATTTTTAAAATTTATTCTCTATAAGTCCAATTTGGGAGTAGATTTCCTTTATTTTCTCGGACATTCGCTTAATTTTTAGAACGGCAATAGACATGATAGTCGTAGCCCGGCAATGTGAGTTCTGACTTTAGAAGCAGGGGCCGATTGAAAAGGGCTACTTCCTGCCAGTCAGCTAGGTCTAGGTCAGACAAGTCTAAGCCCAAGTCTTCCCCAGATAGGTTGACGATAACCAGATAGGAGACATCATGCAAATGCCTCTGATAAGCGAAGACTTTATCTTGCCCCGTTTCCAGGGCTTGAAAGGTTCCTTGACTAACGACGGTGTCTTGATGTCGAAGCTCAATTAATCTTTGATAGAGGTGGAAAAGCGAGTCCTTATCAGCCAGCTGAGCCTGAACATTAATTGTCTTGTAATTGTCATTAACTTTCATCCAGGGTTGGCCTGTTGTAAAGCCAGCATTTGGGGAACAGTCCCACTGCATAGGCAGGCGGGCGTGATCGCGACTCCACTGGGTAGCCTGGGTCAGAGCGTCTTCCTCACTCATCCCCTTTTCCAACAAGTCTTGATAAGCCAGCTTGATACTATTAGAATCAATTTCATCAGCCGACTCAAATTGGCCATTGGTCATGCCCAGTTCTTGACCTTGAAAGATAAAGGGCGTTCCTCTTAAGAGAGAATAGGCAACGGCAAAAGCCTTGGCACAACCTTGACTGCCATCACCAAAGGCGGAAATAATCCGAGGAATATCGTGATTTTCTAGATAGAGGGCATTCCAGCCTCGCTCACTCAGATCCTCCTGCCAGCGTTTCAAAACAACAATCAAACCGGCTACATCTCCTTGATTATCGGGAGTACGACGATTGTGCTCCCACTCAATAATCATACTGATAAAGCCCGTTTTCTCATCGGTCCAAGCAGGGGCCTGCTTGCTGGAAACACCGGAAGCCTCGCCAACTGTCATGGCCCCATATTGGTCAAAAATCTCCTTGAGGTCAGCCATATAGGCTTCAATTCCTGAGACATTCATAAAGGGTGCCCAAGGGCCATCTCCTTCCCAAAATTGGATTTTAAAATCCCAGGCTTCCTTTTGCAGGTGGCTGATGGCATCCAAGCGGAAACCATCAAGGCCGAAATCCAGCCAATAGCGAATCATCTGATAGATTTCTTCTCTAAGCCGAGGACTCTTCCAATTCAAGTCAGGCTGTTTGGCATCAAAAATATGAAAATAAGCTTCCTTGGTCCTCTCATCATAGGTCCAAGCCGAGGTACCTTGAAAAGATTTCCAATTATTGGGCATCCTGTCAGGGCTGGCCGGCTGCCAAAGATAGTAGTCGCGATAGGGATTGTCCTTAGATTTTCTAGCCTCTTTAAACCAAGGGTGCTGGTCAGAAGTATGGTTGACCACTAGGTCCATAATCAGCTTTAAACCCAGGGAATGGGCCGTCTCCAAGAGCTGTCTCAAATCCGCCAGACTGCCAAACTCAGGATTTATACTATAGTAATCGGAAATGTCATAGCCATTATCAACCATGGGAGAGGCATAAACCGGATTGAGCCAGAGAACGTCAACGCCCAGCTCCTTGAGATAGGGGAGTTTTTCTATAATACCAGGTAGGTCCCCCTTGCCATCTCCATTACTATCCTTAAAAGAACGAGGATAAATTTGATAGACAGTCGCCTTCTGCCACCACTTTTCTTTCATAGAGCTTTCCTCCATTTTTGTAAGCGTTTTTACACAATTCTAATGTAACACCTCTCTGGGCAAATTGCAAGACTTCATGCAAACGATTGCATTTTATTTTGTAATCTTTTGTAAAATCCTTAAAAGACTGATTATATAGCCTTTTTAACGAATTTTTGGCTATCATACCATGATATATTTTAAAAATTTTTCTAAAAATACTTGACTTTTTTTGCAAACGATTTCATAATAAGAGTGTAAATTAAATTTTTATGTTTTAGGAGGAAATAAACATGAAAAAATGGAAAAAGATTGTTGCAGGTGGAGTCGCTCTTCTATCTGTTGCAACTCTAGCAGCTTGTTCTGGTAACAAGTCTTCTGACACAACCCTGAAGCTCTGGGTTCCAACTGGTGCTAAGAATTCTTATTCTGCCACCATCAAGGAATTTGAAAAAAACAACAAGGGTATCAAGATTGAAGTCAAAGAATCTAACGACTCCAAGGCTCAAGAGGTTGTTTCCAAAGATGCTGCCGCTGCTGCTGATGTCTTCTCCATGCCTCACGACCAACTGGGTCAGCTGGTAGAAGCAAAAATCATCCAACCTATTCCTGACAAATACGTCAAGGAGGTTAAGGCTAACAACGTTGAAAATGCGGTAACAGGTGCCCAATATAAGGGCAAAACCTATGCTTTCCCATTTGGAGTTGAATCGCAAGTTCTCCTCTATAATAAAAATAAATTATCTGCTGAAGATGTAAAATCTTATGAAACCATGACCTCTAAGGCCAAATTTGGTAACAGCCTCAACGAAGTCAATGCTTATTCTGTTGCACCTCTGATGTTATCAGTCGGTAACACCCTCTTCGGAGCTAACGGTGAAGATGCTAAGGGAACCAATTGGGCAAACGAAAAAGGCGTTGCGGTTATGCAATGGCTGGCTGATCAAAAGAACAATTCTGGTTTTGTTAATGTTCCTGACAATGAAGCTGTTTCTAAATTCGGTAACGGCGCAGTTGATGCCATCGAAACTGGTCCTTGGAACTACCCAGATGCAGTTAAAGCACTTGGCAAAGATAAGATGGGCGTAGCTGTTTACCCAACCATTCAAATCGGTGGTCAAGAAGTCCAACAAAAAGCCTTCATGGGGGTTAAACTCTATGCCGTTAACCAAGCTCCTGCCAAGGGTAATACAAAACGTATCGCTGCTGCTTACAAGTTAGCTTCTTACCTGACTGCTAAAGATAGTCAAGCAAACCAATTCAAGACTCGTAGCATCGTACCTTCTAACAAGGAGGTTCAAGCTTCAAGCGCTGTAACTTCTGACCCATTGGCTAAGGTTGTCGCAACCATGACTAGCTCTAGCGACTATACTGTCGTAATGCCTAAGATTAGCCAAATGTCAACCTTCTGGAATGTATCAGCTCCATTGCTTAGCGGACCTTACTCTGGTAAGATTGCTCAAGCTGACTACATGACTAAATTGCAACAATTCGATAAAGACTTGGCTGCAACGAAATAGGTCTCATACCTTTCTTAAATAGAAAAGACCGGGAGGTTGGGATTAGAATCCTAGCCTCCCTATCTTTTCTTGAGAGAAATACTGATGCTGGCCATGGTTAGAAGCCTGACCAGACAAAATCGTTTAATTAATACTCAATGAAAATCAAAGCTTGCTTCGGCAATTAGGGCAAAGTGAGTTAACGAAAGGAAGAATTGATTTTCGCAGAGTATTTTGGAGGTTACACATGAACAACTCTAACTACTATGAAAAGGTTCCTGTGCGAGAGGCCCTCAAGAAAGGGGGCTTAGACATTAAACTGTCTGCCATCATTATGGGAACGGCCAATCTCGCTAATAAGCAGATTATTAAAGGACTCCTTTTTCTCCTTTCAGAAATTGTCTTTCTGATTAGCTTGGTCCTACAGGTCATTCCGGCCTTTAAGGGCTTGATTACCCTAGGTACCCACACCCAAGGGACGGTTACCGAAAAAGTCGACGGGATTGAAATTACCAAGACCGTTGAAGGCGATAATTCCATGTTGCTCCTGATTTTCGGGATTGCTGTGGTGGTCTTTTGCTGTGTCTTTGCTTACATCTACTGGTGTAATCTAAAGAGTGCCCGCAACCTTTATGTCATGAAGTCTGAAGACCTCAAGGTGCCAAGCTTTAAAGAAGACTTTGCCAGCCTGGCAGATGGCCGCTTCCACATGACTATGATGTCCATCCCGCTGCTTGGCGTCCTGCTCTTTACCATTGTCCCTCTGGTTTACATGATTTGTATAGCCTTTACCAATTTTGACCACAACCACCTACCACCAGGAAGTCTCTTCCATTGGGTCGGTTTCTCAAACTTTGGTAATGTACTGACTGGTCGGATGGCTGGTTCCTTCTTCCCAATCCTGACCTGGACCTTGATTTGGGCAGTCTTTGCGACTGTTACCAACTTCTTCTTCGGAATTGTCCTAGCCCTAATTATCAATACTAAGGGCCTGAAATTTAAAAAACTCTGGCGGACGATCTTCGTTATTACCATTGCCGTGCCAATCTTCATTTCCCTCTTGATTATGAAGAATCTCTTGGCACCTGGCGGTCCTCTCAATGAGATGCTGATGAACTTCGGATTGACCAGTCACCCTCTCCCCTTCCTGACCAACCCAACCTGGGCCAAGGTCTCCATTATCATCGTCAATATGTGGGTCGGTATTCCTTATACCATGCTGGTTTCAACCTCCATCATTATGAACCTACCTCAGGAACAATTGGAAGCTGCTGAAATTGATGGGGCAAGCAAGTTCCAAATTTTCAAACGCATCACCTTCCCACAAATCCTGATTATCATGACCCCTACCCTGATCCAACAGTTCATTGGTAATATCAATAACTTCAACGTTATTTACCTCTTGACTGGTGGTGGTCCAGATAACCCTAACTTCTATCAAGCGGGTTCAACTGACCTCTTGGTAACTTGGCTCTACAAGCTGACCGTTTCAGCTAAGGACTACAATCTAGCTTCCGTTATCGGTATCCTGATTTTCACCCTGTCTGCTGTCTTTAGTTTGCTGGCCTACACAAGAACAAGTTCTTATAAGGAAGGGGCTGTCAAATAATGAAAACGAAAAAACGTATCAATTTAAGTCTGACCTACATTTTGCTGATTATCCTGTCTATCGTCTGGCTTTTCCCTATCTTTTGGGTGGTCTTGACCTCCTTTCGTGGTGAAGGGACAGCCTTTGTCAGCTACATTATTCCAAAAACCTTTACGCTGGATAACTATATCAAGCTCTTTAACAATGATTCCTTTCCTTTTGCTAGATGGTTTATCAACACCCTTGTTGTTGCTATCTTCTCCTGTATCATCTCGACCTTCATTACAGTGGCTATTGCCTATTCCCTCAGTCGGATTAAATTCAAATACCGCAATGGTTTCTTGAAACTGGCCCTAGTCCTCAACATGTTTCCTGGCTTCATGTCTATGATTGCCATCTACTACATCTTGAAGGCCCTTGATTTGACCCAAACCCTGACAGCACTGGTGCTGGTTTATTCAGCGGGAGCAGCTCTCGGTTTCTACATTGCTAAAGGTTTCTTTGATACCATTCCATATTCCTTGGATGAATCAGCTATGATTGATGGCGCAACCCGCAAGGACATCTTCTTCAAGATTACCCTGCCTCTGTCAAAACCCATCATCGTCTATACTGCCTTGACAGCCTTTATCGCCCCTTGGATGGACTTTATCTTCGCCAAGATTATTCTGGGTGATGCCACCGAAAAATATACGGTTGCTATCGGGCTCTTTGCCATGTTGGAACAAGATACCATCAATGAATGGTTCAAGACCTTTGCTGCTGGTTCCGTAATTATCGCTATTCCAATCACTCTCCTCTTCATGTACATGCAAAAGTACTATGTGGAAGGTATCACCAGCGGTTCTGTCAAATAGGTAAAAGCTTGGCTGAACCCTTTAGCCTTGGTCTTCAAACGAGACCAGACTTTAGTCAAACCTTTAGTTTTGGCGGTACAATTAAGGAACAGAAATCCAGTTTAGATAAAAGGAAAAAAACATTATGACGACTTTAAAACTTGATAAAATTTATAAAAAATATCCAAACAGTGACTACTACTCTGTTGAGGATTTCAATCTTGACATCAAAAATCAAGAATTTATCGTTTTCGTAGGACCCTCTGGTTGTGGTAAATCAACTACCCTGCGAATGATTGCTGGCCTGGAAGAAATCTCCAAGGGAGAGCTTTACATTGACAACGTTCTGGTCAATGATAAATCCCCCAAGGACCGTGACATCGCCATGGTTTTCCAAAACTACGCCCTTTACCCACACATGACCGTCTTTGAAAACATGGCCTTTGGTCTGGAATTGCGCAAATACAAGAAAGACGACATTCGCAAACGGGTTGAGGAAGCGGCCGACATTCTCGGGCTGAAAGAATTGCTCAACCGTAAGCCGGCTGACCTCTCAGGTGGTCAACGGCAACGGGTTGCCATGGGACGGGCTATTGTCCGCGATGCCAAGGTCTTCCTCATGGACGAACCCCTGTCAAACCTAGATGCCAAGTTGCGGGTATCCATGCGGGCTGAAATTGCCAAACTTCACCGTCGGATTGGTGCAACCACCATCTACGTTACCCATGACCAAACTGAAGCCATGACCCTAGCTGACCGGATTGTCATCATGTCAGCCACCAAAAACGAGGCTGGCACGGGTACTGTCGGTAAGGTTGAACAAATCGGAACACCGCAAGAGCTCTACAACAAGCCTGCTAATAAATTCGTTGCTGGCTTCATCGGCAGTCCAGCCATGAACTTCTTTGATGTCACCGTTAATCAGGACACCATCTCAGATGGCAAGGGCTTCGAAATTGCTTTGACAGAAGGCCAAAAGAAACTTTTGGAAAGCAAGGGTTATATGGGGAAAGAAGTTACCTTCGGTATTCGTCCGGAAGACATTTCCTCAGCTGAAATTGCCCGGGCCACCTTCCCTTCTGCCGTCGTCGAGGCTACCGTAGAAATTTCCGAATTGCTAGGCAGCGACTCCGTGCTTTACTGTAAGACGGGTAATCAAGAATTTGCTTCTCGGGTCAATGCCCGCGATTACCTGGCTCCAGGCCAGCACATCAACTTGACCTTCAATGTTGCTAAGGGACACTTCTTCGACAAGGAAACCACCGAACGCATTGAAGCTTAACACTCATCATCCCAAGCTCCAAGGGCCTCTAGCTCTCGGGGTTTTTTACGGTCCTTCGAGAGGCACGAACGAATGTGGCCCTTGATTCCTTGATTGACAAATTTTCGTTAAAATCATTCGGATTTCATCGTCATTTCCTTAAAACAGGCTTGACAGCATTCGGATTTTTCGCTAAACTAGTAACATATTTATCAATAACCGTTTGAAATCATCAGGAGAGAAAAGACCAGGTCTTTCGCCGAAGGAGTAATGCTCTCAGGTTTCTAGCCATAGAATAGGACTGATGATGGACGGACTTCTGGAGAGATTTTCTCTGTGCTGACCAAGCTGTTAAGTGCAGAGAGAACGCCGAAGGTGCAAGGTAGCCTAGACTACTCAAACTCTCAGGCAAAAGGACAGAAATTCAGCCCACAACTGCCTAGACTTTTGTCGTGCTGTTTATAGTCTCCATGGTCCAGACCTCAGCTAGTCTGGGCCTTTTATATTCCTCGATTCCATTGGTTGCTGATGATATTAATACTTTGGAGGATTAGTCATGCTAGACTTTTTTACAAAAATTGACGATTTTGTTTGGGGACCACCCCTACTGGTTCTTCTAGTCGGAACAGGGATTTATTTGACCATTCGCCTGGGACTCCTGCAGGTACTCCGCCTACCTAAGGCTTTTAAATTGATTTTTGCAGAGGACAAAGGTGAAGGAGACATCTCCAGCTTTGCAGCTTTGGCTACGGCTTTAGCTGCCACCGTCGGAACTGGTAATATAGTTGGGGTGGCGACAGCCATTGGAACTGGCGGTCCCGGGGCCCTCTTTTGGATGTGGATGGCTGCCTTTTTCGGTATGGCTACCAAGTACGCCGAAGGTCTGCTGGCTATCAAGTACCGGACAAAGGATGACAATGGCCAAGTCTCCGGTGGACCCATGTATTACATCATCAATGGAATTACCGGCCGGTTGAAAGTCATCGCCAAACCTCTGGCCTATTTCTTCGCCCTTGCTGGTATCTTAGTGGCTCTTCTGGGGATTGGGACTTTCTCTCAAGTTAATTCGATTACAGGCTCCTTGCAAAACAGCTTCAATTGGTCACCAAAAGTGGTCAGCATTATCATTGCCATTTTTGTCGCCATCATTGTCTTTGGAGGAATTCAATCCATCTCCAAGGTTTCAGAAAAAATCGTTCCTTTCATGGCAGGACTCTATATTCTGGCTGCCCTCAGTGTCATTGCAATTAACTATCAAAACCTTGTTCCAACCATTGTGGCCATCTTTAAATCAGCCTTCACACCGACAGCTGCTGTCGGTGGTTTCACAGGAGCTACGGTCATGCAGGCCATTCGCCTGGGGGTCGCTCGGGGAGTCTTCTCTAATGAATCTGGACTGGGTTCTGCTCCTATTGCCGCTGCGGCTGCCAAGACCCACGAGCCAGTTGAACAAGGGCTGATCTCTATGACTGGCACCTTCATTGATACCATTATCATCTGTACATTGACAGGCCTATCCATCCTGATTACGGGTCAATGGTCAGTCAAAGGCTTAGAGGGAGCAGCTGTCACCCAGTCAGCTTTCTCTTCAGTCTTTGGCAATATTGGTAGTTTGGTTCTGACCCTATCTTTGGCTCTTTTTGCCTTTACTACTATTCTTGGCTGGTCTTACTATGGCGAACGTTGCGTAGAATTTGTCTTTGGCACCAAGGGAATTACCATTTACCGCTGTATCTTTGTTTTCATGGTGGCCTTGGGAGGCTACCTGCAACTGCAGGTTATCTGGAAAATTGCCGATATTGTTAACGGTCTTATGGCCCTGCCAAACCTGATCGCACTCCTAGTGCTATCACCTATTATCATCAAGGAAACTAAATCCTATTTTAAGCGCATGGCAGGAGTTAAAAATCACGTTGATGCTAGCAAATAAGTTAATCCTATAGTAGCAACTGCCACACAAAATTCTCCTGCTTTGCATGACAGAAACTACAAGTAGCTTCTATAAAGAAGTCCATTGCTGATATCGTCAACGGTCTCATGGTTTTCCCAGATCTGATAATGCTGCTGGACCTCTCCCTCAATCATTATTGCCTCAACCAAGAAATACTTTGCTAAGTCTCAGCTGGATTTGAGCTAAATGTGATTACTCTCCTCTTGACAATCAGTCTGGGGGAGTTTTTATTTCCGGCCCCATTGGCTTGGAGCCAGCAATTCTGCTATAATATAGGGTATTAGAAATCAAGGAGGACTTATGGCAACTGCGGAAGATAATATAAAATTTGCAAGGCGGGGGCCCATTGTCTCCATCTTCGCCTATCTGGTCCTGACCGTTGGTAAGCTGGTCTTCGGTTATCTGCTGAATTCTTCCTCCCTGACTGCCGACGGTTTTAATAACCTGTCAGACATCATGAGTAATGTCATCCTCTTGGTTGGCCTCTATCTGGCTAGTCGACCGGCTGATGAAGACCATCGCTTCGGCCATTGGAAAATTGAAGATTTAGCCAGCCTGCTGACTTCCTTTATCATGTTTCTGGTTGGCTTTCAGGTTCTTTTTGAAACCATTAAAAAGCTAATCGGCAACAGTCAAACTGAGATTGATCCATTGGGTGCCTTGGTTGGTATCATTTCCGCCCTAGTCATGTATGGTGTCTACCTCTACAATCGCCACTTGTCTAAGAAGGTCAAGTCCTCAGCCCTGCTGGCAGCTTCCAAGGATAATCTGTCAGATGCCGTCACTTCGATTGGAACTTCGGTTGCCATTGTGGCCAGCTCTCTGAACTTGTCCATCGTTGACCGGATCGCCGCCATCATCATCTGCTACTTCATCCTCAAGACAGCCTATGACATCTTTATCCAGGCCACCTTCAGTCTATCTGATGGCTTTGATGATAAGCAGTTGTCCCAATATGAGAAGGCTATTTTACAAATCCCCAAGATTACAGCCGTCAAATCCCAGAGGGGGCGGACTTACGGTTCCAATATCTTCCTCGACCTGGTTCTGGAAATGAATCCTGACCTATCTGTCTATGAGAGCCATGCCATTACCGAGCAAGTGGAGCAACTCCTCCATGATGATTTTCAAGTCTATGATGTCGATATCCATGTTGAACCTGCTCCTATTCCCGAAGACGAAATCCCTGATAATGTCTATCACAAGCTCTATAAATTTGAAAAACTTGTCTTGGCCAAAATTCCAGACTACGAAACTTATATTGCTGAAGACTTTATGCTGGTCAATGAGTATGGTCAAGTCTTAACGGAACAAAGCTTCCTTGACTTGGCTCCCTACTACTCCAGCAACTTCCAATATTTCAAGATGACCTCCATCAGCCAGAAGACCAAGCTTATTACCTATCGTCTGGAAGGCAGACAGCACGTCAGCATCTGGCGGCGGCACGAAACTTGGAAACTCCTCTTCCACCAAATCACCCCAGAAACAGAAAGATAAGAGTTGGCTTGGCCAGCTCTTTTTACTACATATTTGGAAAATTTCAAGATAGATTAGTCAAGCGGGGCTAGTACTGGGTTAAAATCAGAACTATCACTCTGTTTGTAACTACTAAGTAACTCAGATCTGACTTGGTTTGAACTGTCAGGTGACAATTTTAAACATCAGAGAGTATAAGAATTCGAAATTCTCGATGGGCAAGGTTGGCTCCTTTAGCTAAAGCCCTAATACTCTTTGAAATTCAAAATTAGCAATTTACTATCTCAATACGACTACATCTGGAAAATGAACATAAATCATTAACTAATGAAGTCATTCTAAAAGCGATACTTTCGCCAAAGTGGTATTCTTAGCAACAACTACAGATGTTGCTAAGAACGGAAATTTTGAGAGAGATTTAGTCCGGTGGACTAAATCTGCCTGAGCCTAAAAATTAGAGAGCGAAGGGCTCAAAATTTATCACGGGGCAAAGATATCAGCTACTAAAGTAGCAAATATCTAACGCCAATCTCTACGAAAATTGACTAGCCCCCTGATTAACTCGGTTAGGCCAGTAAAATCGGCTAGCCTAACCTCGTGTCGTAATGAAACTACGTGAGTTCCAAGAAATCATCCACTGGATAATTTCTTCTTGCGTCCGCACTTTTAAACGACATTCCCTTTTCAAAATCGATATTATTTTGAAAAGGAAATTAGTAAGGTAGCTAGGTAAGTCACCATAGCGATTACCGTGGTTTATCAGTGACTTTTAATCACTGATAAACTTGCTACGTTAGAAAGTATCAAAAGTGTAAATTTTGACTTTAAATGGGCATTAGAAAGCTCTTCATCATTAGACTTCTTCCTGATAGTCAATACCCAGCTCTTCAGCCAAATGAGCATAACCTTCTTTTTCCAGACGGGCCGCTAGGTCAGCATCCCCCGTCATAACGATGCGGCCATCCATCATAATATGAACGACATCAGGTTTGATATAGTTGAGCAAGCGTTGGTAGTGGGTGATAATCATGGCACCAAAGCCCTCGCCCCGCATGGCATTAACCCCTTTAGACACGACCTTGAGAGCATCAATATCAAGACCTGAATCAATTTCATCTAGGAGGGCAAACTTAGGTTCCAGCATGAGGAGCTGCAGGATTTCATTACGTTTCTTTTCACCACCGGAGAAACCTTCGTTGAGGTACCGCTCGGCCATCTCTTCCTTCATGCCCAAAAGTTCCATCTTTTCGTCCAATTTGGTCAGGAATTGGCGGATAGAAATTTTCTCATCATCTTCCTTACCAGCATTCATGGCTGCCCGAATAAATTCGGCATTGGTAATCCCTGGAATTTCAGCAGGGTATTGCATAGCCAGGAAAAGCCCCAGACGAGCTCTTTCATCAGTTGCCAACTCCAGAATGTCTTGACCATCAAAGAGAATTTGCCCCTGGGTCACCTGGTAGTTGGGATTCCCCATAATGGCAGCAGACAGGGTTGATTTCCCAGTCCCATTAGGCCCCATGATGGCAGCAATTTGACCCGTCTTCAAGGTCAAATTCAGGCCCTTGAGAATTTCCCTATCTTCAATAGACACATGCAAATCTTTAATTTCGAGTACAGACAAAACTTTCCTCCTCTATCTATAAAAACAGCTTCTCAAAGAAGCTCAACAACAATTTTAAGGCAAGAAGGGAAATGACTACTGAATTAAATCAAAACTACCAGTTTGGCCTAAGTAGCACTCTGCCCATACCTTATCGACTAAGGAGCTCTGCAATTTAGTCAGATGGGACCATGCTAAAGCTGTCGGTCGTAAGGTTGGAACTTGAAAAGTAGTAAAGTAACCACCAGATGTTCGAAAACTTGGCAGTCCAAAGGCTTGAAGTTAAAAGCTTATACTCACCAAACTTCAAAACTAGCGATTCACTCTGTCAATATGATTACATCTGGAAAATGGATATATATCTTTAACTAACAAAACAGTTGCAAAGTGATACTTTCGCCAAAGTGGTATTATAAGCAACAATCATAATAGTTGCTTGTAACGGAAATTTTGAGACCGAGTCTCAAAATTTAGCAATGAAACTCCAAGAGGAGTTTGCTTGCGTCCGCACTTTTTAAGAAAGTAGCAAAAATGCTAACTTTGATTTTAATTGAGCATTGGCTTGGTAACTAACCAAGTTCCCTTCTTGCTCAATTTCCCTTTCATTATAACAAAAAACCGCTCACTAGGAACGGATTTGAACTACTTTTTAAACTTTCGTTTCCACTCGTCCAGAACAGCTTGACGGTAGGAACTGTTACCAATAAATTTGAGACAGTCAAAGAGCGGCGTCCGCCCCACACCCCAAATTTGCAGGCCTTCAATCAGGACTTCTGCCGTAAAGAGGAGGCCAACCATGAGGAGAACTCCCCCTAAACGGCTAGAGACATTCAAAAGCAGGGAAGTCAGCGAGAAGACCATAGCAATACCATAGACCACCAAGACGGCTCCCCGATGGGTGAAGCCCATAGCTAAAAGACGGTGGTGGAGGTGCATTTTATCAGCCTCTGTTGCCGGTCGTCCCGATAATTTCCGACGAATAATAGCCACGAAGGTATCCAAAATAGGCACCCCCAAAATGATAACCGGTGTAATAACCGCTACGGCTGTCGAATTTTTCAAGCCCTGTAAGGACAGAACACCAATCATAAAGCCGATAAAGAGGGCCCCAGTATCTCCCAAATAGATAATGGCAGGATTATAGTTATAGGGGAAGAAACCTGCAATAGCAGCAATCAAGAGAAAGATGGTCAAGGTTGTGTAGAGATTACTGTCAAAAAGAAAGAAATAGGAAATCAAACCCATAGTGGTTAAACTGATAACCGATACCCCACAGACTAAGCCATCCAGCCCATCTATCAGATTGATAGCATTAGTAATTGCCACAATCCAAAGCACAGTAAGGAAAAAACTTAAAACCGGTCCAAAATAGAGCATGGGACCACCAAATGGAATTTTAAAACTATCAAAGCGGTAATCGGTAAAGGCCCAAACAACAAGGGCTCCCAAGATAATTCCCAGCATCTTGGAGCGAGGCTTGAGCTCAAAAATATCATCAATAAAGCCCGTCATTGAAACAATTAACCCACCAATAGTAACCGGCAATATATAATCAAAGTAGGACATGAAATAGTGATTTCTTACCGTGATAATGGGCATTAAAATCAAAGTCCCAACTAAAAAGGCAATCAAAATTCCTAAGCCACCGCTGCTTGGCATGGGAACTTTGTTAATCCGCCTGGCATTGGGATTGTCAACAGCTCCAATGTGAAAGGCTAGAAAACGTATCAGAGGTGTCAAAACCAAAGGAATCAAAAAAACACCGATTAAAACTAAAATATACTGTAAGCGAAATTGACTAATCATTCCCTACACCAAATCTATTAGCTTCAATTGTTTCACCGCCGTATGATCTAAGAGCTTGACGGCATGTTCCAAGAGGTAAGCACGGGTGTGCCTAGCTGGATCTCCGTATTCCAAGAGATGGGCCTGCAACTGTTTCGCTCTCAGCTGATCTTCATCTTCCACACTAAAGAGAACTGCCAAATGATAACCTTCTTCAGATTTGAAAAGTTCCGAAGCTTCGGTTGGAACTGCTAGAGCCTTGGCTGCTACGATAGCGGCTTCTAAACTAGGAAAATCAGCCACATAATGAGCATAACTGGTAATAGGAATAAAGTCCTCCTCTTTGATTTTAAAGAAAGTGTCCTCTTCATCATCCTCTGAACTCGTCGTTCCAGACTTACCATCCTCAAGGGGCAGCCCGCTGATTGCATCGTCCAGCATAGCCTCCAGATTCTTCAGTTTTTCATGAGCCTCAGTATCACCCTGAGCCATCATATTCTTTTCAAGATTCTTGAAAAAATCTTCAGGATTCATGTCTGACATATCACCCATATCTTGAGCCAACTGCTCAAAATCTAGACTTTCATTGAGCTCAGATTTGGTCACAAAAACATCAATGCGATCCTTGCGGGGAGTCACTCGAAAGCTTAACATCCCTGTTGATTTAAAGCTATCCGGAATATCTAATTCGTCCAATATTGTGTAGAAAAATTCTTCTGTTTTTTCTTGAGGCATGAGGAAATCTTTTAATTCCATGCCATATGAGTCCAAATCGTCAAGACTCACCGAAATCTTGAGCGTTGACTCATTAATTTGTTTCATTTCCATCGTTTTTACCTCGCACGAGTAGTTACTACATTATACAAGAAAAGGGCTAAAAGTTCAACGAAACGGAAAGCACCAGAGTTTCAGAACTAGCACAAACTACTCAATCCTATCAGGGCTCCTCTTGCTTATCTGAAACAGACAAAAAGGCCGAAAGTTTCCCTTCGGTCCTCAATTCATAACTTATGCCATCAAAACCTTGGCAGCTGCATAAATCAGCAAGATGATTCCTAAAACAATGCGGTACCAACCAAAAACAGTAAAATCATGTTTTTTAACGAAGTTGGTCAGGAATTTAATTACAACCATGCTGACCGCAAAGGCCACCAGAGAAGAAACTAGGAGCACCAACCACTGAGCAAAATTTAAGTGATTGCCATCCAACAGGAACTTGACAAACTTGAGTCCGCTGTAGCCAAACATGGTCGGAATCCCTAGGAAAAAGGTGAAATCCGCTGCCACACTCCGGCTGGTGCCAACCAAGATAGCCCCTAAGATCGTAGCCCCCGAGCGGCTGGTCCCCGGAATAATACTGAGAACTTGGAAAAGCCCGATGTAGAGAGCTGTCTTGTAGTGCATGCGGGCCAGGTCAGTCACCTGAGGCTCCACATCGCGGTTGCGACGTTCAATCCAAATAAAGGCAATCCCGTAGACGATGAGCATGGTCGCTACGCTGGTGAAATTACTGAAATGAGCATCCATCCAATCGTCCAAGAGGAGACCGATAATGGCCGAAGGGATGCAGGCGATAATCACCTTCATCCAGAGTTGCCAGGTCAGCCGCACCTCCCGAGCCGTCTTACCCTTCTGGAAGGGATTGAGACGTTCAAAATAGATGACCATAACCGCCAAGATGGCCCCCAGCTGGATGACAATATTGAAAAGTTCATTGAAGGCATGACCTTGATTGAGTTTGACAAACTCCTGAACCAGAATCAAGTGACCGGTACTGGAAATTGGCAGCCACTCAGTAATCCCTTCGACAATTCCGAGAAAAACGGCCTTAATCAGTTCGATGACTAGCATAATATCTCCTGTTTTTTGAAAATCAATTTGCTTCATTATAACAAAAAGCAGTGGTTTTTAAAATGGCAGTTGAAGAAAAATCGCAAGCCTTAGACCCTGTTTTTGCTGTCTTACCTCAAGTATATAGCCACATAAGGCTCAACCACTACTAGAGGATAAGATGGCAACAGCAATCCCCAAAACAATCGGCTAGAAACAAAAAGCCAGCCCAAGGGCTGACTTGATAAAGGCAAAATTTCTACAATGGTGACTTGGCTAGAAGGCCCCGAATCCACCGCCGCCACCGCCGCCGGAGAAGCCGCCACCACCAGAGAAACCGCCGCCACTGGAAACGTGGAAATTCTGGGCAGCGACAGCTTGATGACCAAAGTTGGCAAAGTTTTGAGAGCTTAGATAGAGATAAGGGAAGAGATTGTAGCTTAGATACTGATTAACGACTGGAGGAACTGCAATATCCTGCATTTTAAGAACTTCCTCAACCTGTTTGGCATAGCCAAAAAGGGTCGCATAAACTAAAATACGATTCCAGACGACAATGGACTCTAACTGAGCCTTATCAAAGCGTTTGATGTCCTTCATCATCCGACGAAAAGCTTGCCAGGCTTGGTAATCAGTCTTGGCTTCATCTCTTGGAGCGCCATCTCGCTTATCAAATCTGCTAAACCTTATGAGGATAACCAACAAAACAATGGCTAGCAGAATCATAGCAAGGTAGCCTAGAATCATGGGCCAGTTTAGCCCACTTAAAAGATTCGTGATACCAGCATAAACTAGGGAAATAAAGACCAGAGCTATGGTCAGAGAAAGCATCACAAGGCTGAAGCGGCGCCTCATATTTTCACCAGCCGTCAAAGGTCGGTAGTAATCGTCTAAACCTAGGGAACGTTTGTCTTCCGCAACATTCTGAGTCAATTCTTCTAAATCTTTTTCAAAAACAGAAGTCATCCTGCGACCATAGCGATTGACCTCTTCAACACGATAACCATTTTTTACACTAATACTTTTATCAACACGATAAGTTGGAAATAGGTCAGACATTGCGACCTTAGCACCTAAATTCGGACCTAGGGCCATCTCCAAAAATGTTAATTCGGAGGCTGAGAGATTGTCCGAATGAACATGACAAAGCCAAAGGCCATCTTCAGAGGATTCCAATTTCAAATTCCCCCGATCAATCAAATCTAGGAGACTGGCTTGGACCATATTTTCAAAACGCAAATTTCCCCTGCCAGCACTGATAGGATTTACCTCTGACCAATCCGTACTATAGACAAGCGAAGCAACTATCTGAGGAGACCAGTCATTCGGGGCTGAATAGAGCCACTTGGGTCCTCTACCACTAACTCGACCTCGTAGTGAAAGTTTATAGTAACTAAATAAGAGAAGAGCTAATACTAAGATGATAAGTCCTGCGACGGGAATGATCACATAGAATATCTTTTGATAGAGTTTCGTTTTCCGCTTAATGGTTTCCTCTTGTTCTTTAAAGTGAGGAAGGCCTTTTCCTTGAACAGGCTTATCAACGGAGAAGGCTTGGGAATCCCAATAACCGTGTAATTCTAATGCCTTTCCAGCACCGATATAATCAGTCGATAGTTGGTAAGCATCGCCTGTTTTTGTCACCTTAACATTCGGTTGCAAGAAGCCTAGATGGGCAAAAAGCTGCGATTGACTAGTTTCAGGTCCACTCACCCTAAAAGTCACATTATGGGCAACTTCATCACCATCGGAAATGGGCTTCCAATTTAACTCGGCAATATCCTGATGAATGGTCAGAATATTTTTTAACTGCCAAGTTACTTTTACTTTAACAGTGTCCCCTGATTCTCCACCATCATAAATTTTCAGACGGTATCCATCATCAAGCTTCTCTAGTTCCGTCTTTGGTCTAAAAGCCTTGCCATTATTTATAGCAACCTCAGATTTTGTATGGTCCCCGTCAATGTCAAAGTCTTGTGGTATATTTCCAGCCTTGCCTAGACTGACATACTGACCATGATAGTCTGAATCAAAATGATAGGTAATAGTCTGGCTAAAGGTTGCCGTATTATCCTGATGAATTTCTAAAAGACCGTCATAGCGACTAATTTTATAATCAACATCATCAGCCAAAGAAATTTTTTGGAAAAACAATACCAGAGCCAGTAATCCTAAGCAAGTTAACAGAAGTTTCTTTTTCATTATCGGCTTCCCCTTTTCTATTAGTAATTCTATTCTATCATAGTTTAGAAGATAGAAAAAATCCGGTAAAAATACCAATCACCTCCCATTGAAATACTCCCTCATTTCCTGTAAAATAGGTTAGTATGTATATTTATGCCCTGATTGTATGATCAGGCAATTCATAGGAGTATCACATGGATCACATCAAAAAAATTAGTCTCAGTCTAATCTTGGCTCTTGCCATCCTTTTTGGAGGGCTCTCTAGGGCCAAGGCTGACCAATACTTGCGTGTCGGAATGGAAGCGGCCTACGCTCCCTTCAACTGGACTCAAAATGACGACTCCAACGGAGCCGTTCCCATCGAAGGTAGCCAGCAATACGCCAATGGCTATGATGTCCAAATCGGTAAGAAAATTGCCAAGGGCATGGGCAAGAAACTCTTGGTGGTCAAGACCAAATGGGACGGCCTCCTGCCCGCCCTGACCTCCAAGAAGATTGACCTCATCATCGCTGGGATGAGCCCAACCGAGGAGCGTAAGAAAGAAATCAATTTCTCCAACAGCTACTACACCAGCGAGCCTGTTCTAGTTGTCAAGTCAGACGGCAAGTATGCTAGTGCCACTAAACTCTCTGATTTCAAGGGAGCCAAGGTCACTGCCCAACAAGGGGTTTACCTTTATGGTCTGATTGACCAAATTTCTGGCGTTAAGAAACAGACCGCTATGGGCGACTTCTCGCAAATGCGGCAGGCCCTCTCCTCAGGGGTCATCGATGCCTATGTATCTGAGCGACCAGAGGCTAAGACGGCCATGGCTTCCAGCAAGGACTTCAAGATGATTTCCCTCAAACAGAGTTTCAAGACTAGTCCTTCAGATACGGCCCTTTCTGTTGGTCTGCGCAAGGATGACACCGCTACCCAGGAAAAAGTCAACCAAATCTTGGCGACTATTCCAGAAAAAGAACGGCTCAAGCTCATGGATAAGATGATTACCGAGCAGCCATCTAACAGCAAGAAGAATGCAGGCTTCCTCAGCCAGGCTTGGACCATCCTCAAAAACAACTGGCACCAATTCCTACGTGGAACTGGAATTACCCTTTTGATTTCAATCGTCGGTACCTTGGTCGGCTTGGTCATTGGCCTCTTAATCGGTGTCTACCGAACAGCGCCACAAGCAGGCAACAAGGCGCTAGCCCTCCTGCAAAAGGTCTTCGGCTGGATTCTCAATGTCTACATTGAAATCTTCCGTGGTACCCCAATGATTGTTCAGGCCATGGTTATCTATTACGGAACCGCCCAAGCCTTTGGGGTCAACCTGGATCGGACCTGGGCTGCCATCTTCATTGTTTCCATCAATACCGGTGCCTACATGAGTGAAATCGTACGTGGTGGTATCTACGCCGTTGATAAGGGCCAATTTGAAGCAGCCACCGCCCTCGGCTTCAGCCACAATCAAACCATGCGCAAGATCGTCCTGCCTCAGGTTGTGCGAAACATCCTACCAGCAACCGGTAATGAATTCGTCATCAACATCAAGGACACCTCAGTCCTTAATGTTATCTCGGTTGTCGAGCTCTACTTCTCTGGTAATACCGTGGCAACCCAGACCTACAAGTATTTCCAAACCTTCCTCATCATCGCCGTTATCTACTTCATCCTGACCTTCACGGTAACCCGTATCCTGCGTTATTTGGAACGCCGTCTGGACCAAGATAATTACACCCAAGGAGGTGCCCACTAATGGCTGAGCCAATTTTAGAAATCAAGCATTTAAAAAAATCCTACGGACAAAATGAAGTCCTCAAGGACATCTCCCTCAGTGTCAACAAGGGAGAAGTTATTTCCATCATTGGTAGTTCAGGTTCTGGGAAGTCAACCTTCCTGCGCTCTATCAACCTCTTGGAAGACCCGACCGAAGGACGAATCCTCTACCACGGGCAAAATGTCTTGGAAAAAGGCTATGACCTGACCACCTACCGCGAAAGACTGGGCATGGTTTTCCAATCCTTCAACCTCTTTGCCAACCTCAATGTCTTGGACAATGCCATTGTCCCTCAAACAACCGTCCTCAAGCGGGACAAGGCTGAGGCCACTAAAATTGCCAAGGCCAATCTGGAAAAGGTCGGCATGAGCGAACAATACTGGAAGGCCAAACCCGCCCAGCTCTCAGGGGGACAAAAGCAAAGGGTCGCTATCGCCCGTGCCCTCTCTGTCAATCCAGAAGCCATCCTCTTTGACGAACCAACCTCGGCTCTGGACCCAGAAATGGTCGGCGAAGTTCTCAAAACCATGCAAGACCTGGCCAAATCTGGCTTGACCATGCTGATTGTAACCCACGAAATGGAATTCGCTAAAGAAGTCTCTGACCGTGTTATCTTCATGGATAAGGGAGTCATTGCCGAACAAGGCACGCCCCAACAAATCTTTGAAAATCCCCAAGAAGCCCGCACCAAAGAATTCTTGCAGCGCTTCTTAGGCTAAACATCTAGAAAAGTCAACCGCTCCACAGCCTCAAACTGTGGAGCTTTTTTTCTTGCCAAATAATTAATTGGGCATCGGAAAATATGGTATCCCACCCATTAACCAAAACCAGACAAAATTTGCCCAGAACTTTTAAAAAATGAGTTGACATTATAGAGATGACGGCTAAGCCAGACAATCAATTTGACAACCTGAGGAGCTGGGAAGAGGGGTGGATAATACCACTTTCGCTGAGTTAGTAAGGGGATAGGAAACTGTCATAGCAGTTTTCGTAGTGCCTCTAAACGCTTGATTTTAGGGGGACTTTCCCATTTGTGACGCTTATCGATAATACTAGCCAAACTAGGCTAGTAAGGGACATAGGGACCCGCCATAGTGGGGCTCGTAGACAGGCTTGACGGAAATGATAGCCTGGCAAGGGCCTCTTGCGACGGGAAGCAAAAGTGATCGATAATACCACTTTTGCTGAGTTAGTAAGGGGAGTAGGAAACTGTCGTAGCAGTTTCCGTAGTGCCTCTAAACGCTTGGTTTTAGAGGCACTTCACCCCTTGACAGCCCTAACTTTCGCTTGTTATAATGAACTGTCAAACAATTATATGCAATTCTAATTTTGCATACCTATATTGGAGGAACTCATGCAAAAAAAATCCACCTACTGGATTATCGGTTTTATGCTCTTTGCCCTCTTCTTTGGGGCTGGTAACCTGATTTTCCCCGCCTATCTTGGTATCTATTCTGGGACCAACCTGGCCCTAGCAATTCTAGGTTTCTGTATCACAGGAGTATCTCTACCCCTGCTAGGCGTTGTAGCAGTGGCCTACTCAGGTAAGACCGATGTCGAATCCATCGCCAAACCTGCTTCCAAGGCCTACGCCCTCTTTTTTGCTATCGCCCTCTACCTGACCATCGGTCCCTTCTTTGCCATCCCTCGGACCGGAGCCGTTTCCTATGAGATTGGGATTAAACCCTTCTTTGGTAGCGGTCAAGTCGCCCACATCATCTATGGTCTGATTTTCTTTGGACTTTCTTACCTGATTGCTGTTCGGCCAAGTAAGATTGCTGACCGGATTGGGAAATATTTGACTCCAGCTCTCTTGATTTTCTTGGGAATTCTGATTGTCGCTTCCTTTATCTTCCCTGCTGGTCCTTTTGGGGCTGCTCACAATGCTTCTCCTGCTGTCGGCGATAGCTTCAAAAACCTGCCTTTTGTCGCTGGATTAATTCAGGGCTATAGTACCATGGATGCCTTGGCTTCTCTGGCCTTTGCTATCCTGGTCATTGATGCCACTAAGGGACATGGCGCAACAACTTCTAATGCTGTTGCTGCTCTGACCCTCAAGTCTGGCCTGATTGCTGCAGCCATTTTGGCAGCTATCTATATCTTCGTTGCCCGTCTGGGAGCAACCTCACAATCCCTCTTTAGTCTGTCAAAGGGGCTCTTTATCCAAGGCTCTGCTCCAATTTCCGACGGTGGCCCTGTCCTTATCCAATCAGCTGCCCACTATATGGGAAATTTAGGACAAATTGTCTTAGGCATGGCTATCTTCCTTGCCTGCCTGACAACGGCTACGGGTCTGATTACTGCCTGTGCGGAATATTTCCACAAGGTCTTTCCTAAGGTTTCTCACATTGTCTGGGCAACTGCTTTCACCCTGATTGGCATTATCCTTTATTTCGGTGGCCTCGACCAAATTATCAAGTGGTCAATCCCCGTCCTTTATCTGCTCTATCCTCTGACCATCGTGACCGTCATTCTCATCTTCTTGAAAAAATGGATTGGTTACAACCCTCTAGTTTACAAGGCAACTCTCGGGTTCACTGCCATTGCAGGACTCTTTGATGCCTTCAGTACCTTGTCAGCTCAAACCCAGCTCTTCACCTTGCCAAGTGCTCTGACCAACTTCTTCACTAAGACCCTACCACTAGGTAGTTACAATATGGGCTGGATTAGTTTTGCAGTCATCGGCCTGGTTGTCGGTCTTAGCCTGACAGGCTTCAAGCCACTAAAGAATTCTGAAAACAAGACTAAACCCAAGGAGAAATCTCTCTAACTAGGGGTATTTTTCAATCTAATCAATCAAAACCTCTTCAGTTAAGAAAATTTTCTCATTACAAACGAATACCGAATACCTAGACAAAGACCCACCCCCATTAATGGGAGCGGGCCTTTTAACTATTCAAATCCTATTTAGCCTTGAGGGCCGAGAGGATTTGCGTGCGGATATCTTCTACCCCTTCTGGATTATTTGGCAAGAAGAGGGTTTGATTACCGTGGTTAGCGAAGGTATTGAGAGTATCCAAGTATTGGTTGGTCAAGAGGATGGACATGATTTGCTCCTCAGTCATACCAACATTAGCTTGCTTGAGTTCAGCGATAGATTCAGCCAGACCATCAACGATAGCCTTCCGTTGTTGGGCGATACCAACCCCATGCAGGCGGTCTTTTTCAGCTTCGGCAGACGCGGCAGTCACGATTTTAATCTTATCGGCTTCGGCCAATTCTTGGGCAGCCACACGTTTCCGTTGAGCCGCATTAATTTCGTTCATGGATTGTTTAACTTCTCCATCGGGCTCAACTTTAGTAATCAAGGTCTTAACGATGATATAGCCGTAGGTGGACATTTCTTCAGCTACTTGATGCTGCACTTCCAATGCGATTTCATCCTTCTTCTCAAAGAGTTCATCCAAGGTCAATTTGGGAACAGAAGACCGCAGAGCATCTTCAATATAAGACTTAATTTGAGCTTCTGGCCGCATCAGTTTGTAGTAGGCATCAATAACATTTTGCTCATTAACTCGGTACTGGGTTGCCACATTCATCATGACAAAAACATTATCCTTAGTCTTGGTCTCAACGACAATCTCACTTTGCAAGAGTCGCAACTGGACCCGAGCCGCAATCTTATCCATCCCAAAGGGCAGACGCAGATGAATTCCACTGCCAGAGGTCGTTTGGTAGCGACCAAAGCGTTCAATAATAGCAACTGATTGTTGCCGAACCACATAGAGGGAGCTGACCAAAAAGAAGATAAAGACAATCAAACAAAATAATAAAAATACTAAAAATACACCCATGAGACTTTCCTTTCAAATAAGATACTAAGCAGTTAAGCACCACACAGGAAATAGGGAAGGAGACGCAGATGCAACTAAGCATCTAGGAAGCTTCTTCTTTTTCCACAGTGATGTAGGCGAGTTCATTCAATAAGTTAAGGAAATAGGCCATTAAAATGCCTCTATTTCCTACGGCAACCACTAGGGTGGCTGGCCTAAACTTCTTACTATGTCAGATAATCAAGCATTATAGGCTCGCTTATCTGACTGTCACATTAAATCTGGGGTAATCATAAGCTAATCCGACTGAAGTCAGACCAACATATTATAAAGGCTTTCATTCCCGTGCAAGTTGATATAATTAGGGTCAAAGCCTGCCAAGCGATTGAGCAAACCATCATAATCACATTTATCAGACAAGGTCACCCCCACCAGACAAGGCCCCGTTCCCTTGGCGGCCCGCTTGATGTACTCGAACCGAGTAATATCATCATGGGGACCCAAGATATTATTCACAAATTCCCGCAGAGCACCAGGCCTTTGAGGGAAGTTGACAACAAAATAATGCTTGACGCCATCGTAAATCAGAGCTCTTTCTTCCATCTCCTGCATCCGGTTGATATCATTATTACCACCCGAGATGATGCAGACTAGGGTCTTACCCTTAATCTCATCCTTGAGTACCTCCAGAGCCGCAATTGACGCCGCCCCCGCAGGTTCAGCGATGATCCCTTGGCGGGAATACATATCAATCAAGGTTTCGGAAATCAAGCCCTCATCGACACCAATCAACTGGTCAACTGTCCGTCGGGCCACTTCATAAGTCTTTTGACCAACCTTCTGAACAGCAATCCCATCTGCAAACTTATCAATATGCTCCAACTTAACCGGATGGCCCTTATCAAAGGCAGCCCGCATACTGCGGGCTCCATTGGATTCAACACCAATTACCCGAATGTCAGGCGATACGTCCTTCATATAGGTGGCAACACCAGCAATCAGGCCACCGCCACCAACAGGTACGAGGATGCTGTCAAAATCAACCCCTTCGTCCTTAGCTTGTTCATAAATTTCGTAGGCAACTGTTCCCTGACCGGCCTGAACATTATCATCATCAAAAGGAGGAATAAAGGTCCGGCCTTGGGCCTTGGTAAACTCCTGAGCCGCTTGAGCCGAGGCATCAAAGGTATCCCCCACCAACTGAATATCCACATAGGCCCCGCCAAAGAACTTGACCTGGACAATCTTTTGTTGAGGAGTCGTAATCGGCATAAAGATCGTGGCCGAAATCTTCATTTCGTTACAAGTGTAAGCAACCCCTTGAGCATGATTCCCAGCTGAAGCACAGACAACGCCATTAGCCTTGTCTTCATCCGACAGTTGGTGGATAGCATAATAGGCCCCCCGCAACTTAAAGGAACGAACCCTTTGCATATTTTCTCGTTTGAGGTAGATTGTGGCCTGATATTTTTCCGACAGGTAGCGGTCAAATTCCAGCGGTGTCCGCTCAACCACATTTTTAAGGACCTCGTGAGCCTTGACAACATCAGTAGCTGTTAGCATAAACTCTCCTTTTCCTTATTGTCTAAATTTTCTGTAGATTCATTATAACATAAAAGCTAACTGAAATTAAGGGAATTCCAGAAATCATCAGGATAAGCAGAAAAAGGTTCTGATTTTAGAAATTCTTCCTTCTTAGACTTGATAAAAAATAAAAGCGAATAAGGTAGAATGCTGAATGGCAGAAAGCTAACTTAATTCGCTTTTTATAATTAGGGTTGAACTTTTATAAAGATGGGAGCCTCATTTGCATCCTAGCCTCTTTCCTTAGCCTGACAATCAGGACAAAGACCATAGAGCATAACCTGACTGCGGGTCACCTTATAGCCCGTCTGCTGACTAGCTTCCTGGTACATATCCCGCAAATCGCCATCTAAGAAATCAGTAATCTTGCCACATTTCTCACAGGCAATGTGAACCTCATGGTGGCCCAGAAAATCATAATAGGTTGTACTGTAGTTGCAGAGCTTGAGCTCCGTCACAAAACCCTCATCAACCAAAACCTTGAGATTATTATAAACTGTGGCCAAACTCATGCTTGGAAAATCTGGCAGCAAATCCTCATAAATCATCTCGGCACTTGGATGACTTTTGGTAGCAATCATGTAACGGATGATAGCCTTGCGGGTTTCTGTAATCCGAATATGCTTGCTTCTCAGATGCTCCAGAACAGTCTCATATGCTTCCAAAGCCATGCGATCTTTTTCCATCGCCACCTCCCATTTTCTCTAGTCTTATCTCAACGAAAATCAAAAGTCGGAAGGAGCATAGACCTCAGCCTCTAAAGTAACTGATGTCGCAATAGGTGACTGCTGTCTTGATATCACCTCGTGATACAGCAGACAGACAGCCACCCTTGCTGGGAGGTCAACGAAGATTTGATTGTCAAAGTCCTTCTGTCCTACTCCCTAACGGCAATCTCTATAGCGATGTCCTAGCTCGCTCACTAATTCAGGTAAAATAGGAAAACGACCATTCTATCTGAGTGTCGCCTGTTATCCGAACTGCAGGTAGTGCTAAGGTACGGCAACGTGAGTTAAGGACGGATCTTTTGATTTTCGAAGAGTCTTATTTATTCTCATTATAGCACAAACTACTACTAGGTCTCTAAAAGAGCGCTGTTTGAGGGAAGAATAAGGTCTGAGCACTAACGTGCTTGACCTTAAAGGCCAGCCACTAAAGTTGGACTGGCGATTTTCCTTACTAACTCCCTTTAATTAGGGATACCGCTCAAGCATCAGAGCCTAGGAGGCGGTTGTATTCAATCTTGATGCAACGATTCATGACAATCTGATCACGCCCAGACTGGCGTAAAAATTCTTCAGCATCCTGAGCTTCCAAGCCCAATTGAGCCCAGAAAACACGGGCATCCGTTTGAACAAAATCACGGGCCACATCAATCAAAAATTCACTGCGTCTGAAGATATCCACAATATCAATAGGAACTGGAATATCCTGCAAGGAAGCATAGACCGTCTGCCCCAAAATTTCTTGACCGACCAGCTTGGGATTGACAGGAATAATCTGATAACCAGCCTCCTGCAGAATCTGGGCCACCTTATAGGCAGCTGTTTCAGTTCGATTGGAGAGACCGACGACCGCAATGATCTTTGCTTCTTGCAGATAGGATTTGATGGTGGCATCACTAGGATTTTTAAAGTGATAGGTCATAAAAACCTCCTTTATAAGCTACTAGGCCCTTATAACAACTCAAAGAATTTTAAGAAAATCATTGGGGCTACTGCAGCTAGATGGTTGTATCAAATTTTACAGAGTGGCAGACAGATTCAGTTTTTGAATATCATTAATTAGTATTGACTTATTTAGCCTCATACCAAGTCTTTCCGGAATTTTCATCTGCCAGAAGGGGAACAGCCAGCACAATAGCTGATTCCATGGTCTTCTTGACCAGTTTCTTAATGGCAGACAGTTCTGCATTGGGCACTTCCAAAACAATTTCATCATGCACCTGCAAAAGCATCTTGGTCTTGAAGCTGCCTGCTTCCAGAGCCTGATCCAGATTAATCATAGCAATCTTGAGGATGTCAGCGGCACTCCCTTGGATTGGGGAATTGATAGCTGTCCGCTCTGCAAAATTACGAATATTGAAGTTGCGTGAGTTGATATCTGGCAAGGTTCGTCGGCGTTTAAAGAGGGTCTCAACATAGCCCTTGTCCTTGGCCTCACGGACCACTCGCTCCATATAATCCTTGATACCAGGGAAGCGTTCAAAGTAGGTGGCGATATAATTCTTAGCCGCCTTTCGGCTAATGCCTAAATTTTGAGATAGGCCGTAGTCCGAAATACCATAAACAACGCCGAAGTTGACTGCCTTGGCATTGCGGCGGTCATTCGGTGTGACATCCTCAGGTCTAGCAATATTGAAAACTCGCATGGCTGTCGCCGTGTGAATATCCTCTCCATTTTTAAAGGCAGCAATCAGATGCTCATCTCCTGAAATATGAGCCAGCACTCGCAGCTCAATTTGCGAGTAGTCCGAGCTGAGCAGGACACTATCCTCCCATTCAGGTGTGAAGGCCTTACGAATCAGCCGTCCCTGCTCCAGCCGAACGGGAATATTTTGCAGGTTGGGATCAACACTGGAAAGCCGTCCAGTCTGGGTCAAATCTTGCAAGTAACGAGTATGGATCTTTCCATCATCCAAGATAAAGTCTTGCAAGCCAACTACATAGGTAGATTGCAATTTTGCAATTTGCCGATATTCGAGAATCTTAGCCACAATCGGAGCATGAGGAGCTAGACGTTCCAGAACATCAACAGCTGTTGAATAACCTGTCTTGGTCTTCTTGGTCATGGAAGTAGGTAGGCCCATCTCTTCAAAAAGAATGGTCCCTAGCTGTTTAGGTGAATTGATGTTGAACTCCTGACCAGCCATATCATAGATTTCCTGGGTCAAAGCATCCAAGGTCACCTGGTTTTCTACTTCCATATCCTTGAGGGTCTGGCGATTGACCTTGATGCCAGTAATTTCCATCTTAGCTAGGACATTAGCCAGAGGCAATTCCATATCAAAGAGCAGGTCGGACTGGCCATGCTCAGCCAATTTTTCCTTGAGAACTGGTTCGGTCTCCACTAGGACCTGCAACTTGGTTGCCAGGTGTTGGAAGAGAACTTGGTCCTCAGGCACAGCCTTCTTGGCCCCCTTGCCATAGACTTCTACATCCTTGGCTAGTGGGGTCTGTCCATAGAGGCTGGCTATGGTAGAAAGCTCATTGTCTTCCACCGTTGACAGCAGATATTTAGCCAAGCGACTATCAAAATCAGCCGTCGGCAAGTCAATGCCCAAGTGGCTGAGGAGAACCTTGGCCCGCTTGAAATCATAGGTCTTGATTGGTTGAGAAAGATCCTTAAGAAAGAGGGAATCCTTGAGCAAATCTAAGTTCTTGCTGACATAAATAGCCTTTTCATTACCCCAAGCAAAGGCCAAAATGTCCTCGCGGTGGTAATTATCATTGAAAACCTCAAAATAGAAAAATTGGTCTGGGCCAAACATTGTGGCTTCTAATTTCTCAACATGCTGATAGTTGATTTGAACCTGATTGACCTCTTCTTCTCTGAGACCTAAGCCAGCCTTAAGCTGTTTGAAATCCATTTCATCATAGAACTGAGCCAGCTCCTTCACGTGGGGTCCTTGATAAAGGGTATCATCCAAACCAATCTTTATCGGCGACTGGGTATTAACGGTCGCTAGGGTCTTGGACATAAAGGCCTGATCCTTATCATTAATGAGATTTTCCTTCATCTTCGAGGGCTTGAAACTGTCAATATTGTCGTAGATTGCTTCCAGGCTACCGTGTTCCAAAAGGAGCTTGAGCCCCGTCTTCTCACCAATCTTAGTCACACCAGGAATATTATCCGACTTATCCCCCATCAGAGCCTTGAGGTCAATAAACTGGGTCGGCGTAATCCCCATTTTCTCCATCAGGTGCTGGGGCGTATATTCCTCAAATTCCGCCACACCCTTGCGAGAAATTTCCACCACCGTATTATCATCTGCCAGCTGAATCAAGTCTTTGTCCCCGCTGACAATGGTTACATCAAAATCACCATTTTCAGCTAGCTTATCCAAGGTTCCAATAATGTCATCTGCCTCATAATTTTCCAAATCATAGTAGGCAATCCCCAGATGGTCCAACATCTCCCGAATATAAGGAAATTGCTCGCGGAACTCATCTGGGGTCTTGTCTCGACCGCCCTTGTAATCGGCGTACATCTCCGTCCGAAAAGTGGTCTTGCCCGCATCAAAAGCTACCAAGACATGAGTCGGTTCAATCCGCTTCATCATGTGATCCAACATGAGGTGAAAACCATAGATGGCATTAGTATGCAGACCTACAGGATTTTTAAACCGATCAATCTGATTATAGAGGGCAAAAAAGGCCCGAAAAGCGATAGATGAACCATCAATCAATAGTAATTTATTCTTATTAGCCATGCTCTTATTATACCACAGAACCCCCATTGATAAGTGAGCCCAAGTAGGTTCAGCTAATACTCATTTAAATTCAAAAATAGCAGTTATTACAAAAGAATATCCATTGTTCTAATCTCAGTTAATGTAAACAGAATAGACAAATTGGGATACTTTCGCCCTTGTGGTATTATTCGTAACAGTTGCGCTGTTACGAATAACGGAAATTTTGAGACCCTAGGCTCAAAAACTAGCAATGAAACTCCGGAGGAGGTTGCTTGCGTCCGCACAACCTAAGAAATATCCCAAATGCTAATTTTGTTTTTCAAAGAGTATAAGATTACAATCTGAAAATCTTTTTCCTCTTTAAGAAAGTCATATTTTCGAAAAGAATGGCCGTCCACTTTTGGTGGACAATCGTTTGTAAATCCTGCCAATGAAGTCCTTGGATGCCGCTTGTAGCTGATTAATGATATTCTTTAAGGTTTTTAAAGACCTTGTGTTTGAAGCCGTCTTTACGAATCTCCGCCCAAACCTGTTCAATGGGCTTCATTTCAGGGGAATAGGAAGGAATAAAAGCAAAGGAAGTCAATATTATTGGGGATCTCTAAAGTCTTAGCTTTGTGCCAGTTTAGGAGCACTGTTTGAGGTTGCAGAAAAAAATAGAAGACAACAAGTTTACCAAGGTGAGGTAACAATTATTGGCGTCTGATTTAACAGGGGATCAGGTTTCTTTGAATGCTTGTGATTGGAGACTGGTTCAATAGTTCTCGCTTGAAAATACTTTAGCCTCACGACGCTATCTATAAGAAAAATTTATAGCGGAGAATAAAAAATATAGATTAGACAGATTCTTAGAAGGTGATAGAATGAAAATAAGTTTTGTAGGTGTCTCAATACACTTATATTTTTAGAAAAGCAATGGATGTTATAGGAGGAAGTCTATGGTTATCAGTAGAAAAGAGAGAGTCATAAAAGCCTTTCATGGAGAATCTGTGGACAGAGTGCCGGTCGGTTTTTGGTACCATTTTTTGCCAGAAGATGAATTAGGTCAAGGGCTTAATAACCACACTATTTTTCAGAAGAACCTTGAAGGACATCGTAAATTTATTAAGGAAGTAGATCCTGACTTTATTAAGATTATGAGCGATGGCTTTTTCACTTATCCCAACCCTCTAATTACTACAGGAGTCTCCTCTATTCAAGACTTATCTGAAATCAGTTCTATTGGTGAAGACCATCCTTGGTTTGAGCAACAGGTAGAGCTGGTTAAGGCTATTAAAAATAGTTTTACGGAGGACATCGTTGCGATTTATAATATTTTCGCTCCTGTAACTTATTTCAAATGGCAGTTAGCTGGCCAGATAGCAAGTGGAGATACTTTTATTGCTGATTTTCTGCATGAAAATGCACAAATCTTGAAAAGGGTGCTAAATACGATTGCTGGTGATATTGCCATTTTAGTCAGAAAGATAATTACTGAAGCTAAAATTGATGGTATTTATCTCAGTGTGCAGTCTATTCAAGATGATAGAGTTTCTGACGAAGATTACCGCCATTACATAGCTCCGAGTGATTTAAAAATTCTTGAAGCAGCTCATCAGGTAGACGGGGTGAGTGTGCTTCACATTTGTGGCTATGAGGGTGCTACTAACAATATCGGTTTCTTTAAAGACTATCCAGCGCAGGTATATAACTGGGCAGTAAAGCCTGAAGGAGTTAGTCTGTCCAAGGGACGAGAGCTCTTTGGCGGAAAACCTGTTTTAGGTGGTTTTGTCAATACTCAAGAGGGAGTGTTGTACAGTGGCAGTAAAGAGGAAGTTCAAGCGCGTGTGAAAGAACTTTTACAAGAAGCAGGTACGAGAGCCACTATTATTGGTGCTGACTGCACGATTCCAAGTGATATCGGCGCTGAGCGCATAGCTTGGGTAAAAGAAGCAGCTGCTTGGTAGAATGGAGGTCAATGGATGGCACAAAAAAATAACACAAAAAAATGGTTCATAGCAGGCGGAATTCTTGTTTTACTTATTGGCGGTACCTTTATCGGCCGTCATTTTGCAGGACAAGGAGTTAATAGTGATAAGGTAACAACCTTAAAAATTGCCCATACGCAGAATTATGCTCCTTATGATTATGTTGATGATAAAGGAAAACATACAGGGTATGAAGTTGAGGTTCTAAAAGCGATTGATAAGAAGTTACCTCAATATAAGTTCGATTATACCGGTACAAGTGATGAAGATTTGCTAATTGGTTTGGAATCCGGAAAATATGATATCGGGATTAAGGGTGCTTGGTATACAAAGGAGCGGGCACAAAAATTTATTATTCCTGATGATCCGATTGGTGCCAGTGTTATTGGCTTTACTATTCGCAAGGACGATAAAGAAAAATTTAAAGATATTGATTCCTTTGCCCAATCAAGCGGCAAATTAGTTCCTATTTCTCCTCAAAATGCCCAATGGAATGTAATTGAAGATTATAATAAGAAACACAAGGAACATACCATAGACCTTAAAGCTGCTGAAAGCTTTACCATGGCGGATGCCTATGCTTGGGTACTTGAGGGACGCTATGATGCTTATTTTGATATAAAGCTGTCGTTTGAACAAGCTGTTAAGGATAAGGACGGTGCTTACCATAAATACGCTGATCAGCTGACGTGGGTTCCCTATAAAGGAATTGAGACTTACCCTTTGATTCATCGCAATACATCCAACAAAAAATTTGTTAAGGACTATACCAAAGCTATTAAAGAAGTGAAAAATGATGGAACTCTAGCTAAGCTATCAAAGAAATATTTTGGAGAAGATGTTTTCAATTATGTAACAAAATAAAGGGGGGAAGCCATGGTTTCTTATACACCGTCTTATATTTTTAAGGTTCTTCCAATTATTTTGTCTGCCCTCCCTGTGACCTTGTGGGTTATTGCTTTAACGGTGTTCTTAGGAACACTTTTGGGAGCTAGTCTGACTTGGGCACAGGTAGGTTCTGATACTGGTTTAGCTGGTTTTGCTAGGGCTTATGTATTTACACTAAGGTGTACTCCGCCGATTGTCTTGCTTTTTCTGGTTTTTTATGGATTGCCTCAATTTTTGACATGGTGGCTCCATTTGGATGTTGATGGTTGGTCACGAACGATTTTTGTTGTTGTAACCATGGTGTTACTCTTTGCTGCATCTGTGTCAGAAGTTTTTAAAGCTGCTTATTTAGCGGTACCTAAGGGACAAATGGAAGCTGGCCTCAGTATTGGTTTGACAGGCTATCAGACCTTTAGACGAATTTTGTTACCGCAGATTTTTAAAATTGCCCTGCCCAATATTACAACAGCTATTTTAAATTTGATGAAGGATGCTGCCTTAGCTTATACGATTGGTTTGGTAGATGTCATGGGAGCAGGTAATTTACTAATTAGCCGTAATCTGGGCAATTATTCCTTGGAAACTTATACAGCTGTTGCCTTTATTTATTGGGGACTCGCCTTGATTTTATCAGTGGCTTCTCATCTGCTGGAGCATCATCTAGATCTAGAAAATAGTTAGGAGGGCTTATGGATTTTAGCTATATTATTCATACTTTTTTACTCTCCTTAAAAGGCGTTCCTGTTACTTTAGCTATCATGGTCGTCTCGCTTCTATTAAGTTTTTTACCGGCCCTTTTTTTGGCATTAGGAAGAATTTATAAAATCAAAGGTGTGACGGCTTTTTCGGTAGTCTATTTGGCCTTTATCCGTGCAACCCCGCCGATACTCCTAATCTTATTTTTCTACAGTCTTTTACCCAGTATTTTAAATGCGTTTTTAAAATCAAGCGGCCTTGATATTTTTAAACTCAATCCTATTTATTATGCTTTTATTATCTTTAGCTTAATGACAACGGGAACTTTATCAGAAATTTTACGTGCGGCTATTTTAACTGTTGATAAAGGACAGCTAGAGGCGGCTCAGTCTATTGGTTTAACCACTACTCAGAGCTATTTTAGGATTGTCTTTCCTCAGGCTTTACGAAACGCTCTGCCCAATCTCTGTAATCTAGTCATTAATATCGTTAAGGGGACATCATTGGTGTTTGTGATGACGGTTAAGGATATAACGGCGATTGCCAAGGTAGAAGCAGCTCACGGTTACCAATATTTTGAATCTTATCTGGTAATTTTCATTATTTATATTATTATCTGCGGTTTCATCCAATGGGGCTTCTCAGCCTTAGAGAAGCACTTTTCTTAAGGAGGATCTATGTTAGATGTTAAAAAATTATCAAAGCAATTTGGAGATAAGACTGTCCTTGACAAGGTTGATTTAAAGGTTAATAAAGGAGATGTTATTGTTATACTGGGACCTAGTGGTTCAGGGAAGACAACCTTATTGCGCTGTCTCAATCATCTCGAAAAGGCCGATCAAGGTCGGCTAACTTTGGATAATCAGTCTTATGACCTAGCTGACCTGAATCGTAAAGAGATATTGACTATTCGGAAGAAGACAGCTTTTGTCTTTCAACATTATAATCTCTTTGCTAACAAAACAGCCCTGGAAAATATTTTGGAAGGTCTTGTTATTGCTAGAAAAATTCCAAGGGAACAAGCAGAAACAGTAGCTTTAAAAGCTTTAGAGAAGGTAGGACTGCTAAGTTATAAAGATTATCATCCTAATCAGCTGTCTGGTGGTCAGCAGCAGCGTATCGGTATTGCGCGTGCGATTGCAGTGAAGCCTGATGTTATCTTTTTTGATGAACCAACATCTGCATTGGATCCAGAATTGATTGGAGATGTTTTAGGGGTTATGAAGCAACTGGCTGAGGAAGGTGTGACCATGATTGTAGTGACACATGAAATGAGTTTTGCAAGAGATGTTGCCAGTCATATCGTTTTTATGGATGGTGGTCATATCATTGAATCAGCTCCTCCTCAGGAGTTCTTCACAGCGCCTAAAGAAGAGCGGACACGTCGTTTTCTGTCCCGTATTTTATCGGATGATAGCTATACTGCTGATCGTATTCCTTAAGAAAAAGCATTATGCCTCCAATCTATCATGGTAAGGCTGAAGGAGCTGCATTGTCATGCGATAAAAGGAAAGGTTTATAATTTTTGAGTACCACTCTGACTTTGATGACAGTGGTAATGCCATAACAGCTTTTTATACTTAACCAAATTCAAAATTCGATAGCCTTCGCTTTTTCATTTCTAGGCTCAGGCAAAAAACAGCCACTGGATGCTTTCTCTAACTAGTGTGGACGCAAGAACAAACCGTTTGAGGAAGGGGTTGTTAAATCCAAAGGCGTTTCATGGTGACACGAAGTTGGGACAGTCAATTTTACTGGCCTAACTGAGTTAGTGAGGGAGCTAGTCAATCGTCATAGAGATTGGCGTTAGGGAGTCAGACAGAAAGGGCTTTGACAGTCGTCAAAACCTTCGTGGTCCCTCACTTCCAATTTCAAGGTGTTGGGCTAAAATAGTCCACCGGACTATTTTACTACCCCAGCAAGGGTGACTAGCTGTCCTTTCTGCACCTTGAAGTGGTGCCAAGACTGCAATCAACTACTGCGGCATTTGCTGCTTTAGCAGCTGATGTCTTTACTCCCTTGTTGATGATGAGCTTCTATTAAAGGTCTCAATTTCCCGTAATTCGCAACCCCGCAGGTGTTGTGAATCATACCACTAGGGCGAAGATATCATTTCAAGCTCACTTCGTTCGCTATTCCTCTAAAAATGTCAAGCAAACTAGTAAGCACAAATTATCTGATTTTGATTTTCAAATAGTATTGATAAGAAAAGGCTCATTATCCCTTTTAGGATATATAGAGCCTTTTTGTGTTTTCCCAGAATAGAGTAATCTTGTTTTGGAGTGGAACACTATTCTCGCAAAATTTTTCCCGAAAACTCTTGCCGATATTGTCTGGGAGTCAGCTTATAGTATTTCTTGAACTGACGATTAAAGTTAGATTGGTTGGAGAAGCCGACTTGACTCGTAATATCCTGAATAGTGAGGCTAGTCTGCACAAGCAGTTCACAGGCCTTGTTGAGTCTTACCTGAAGAATGAATTCTAGGCAGCTAGACCCAGTATGTTGTTTAAAGATACTCATAAAGTGGGTACGGCTGTAACCAAAGTAGTCAGCTAAAAAGGAAATGGTCAAATGCTCAGCATAATGCTCATTAATATAATCAATCAGTTCCCTAAGTTTTTGATAGTTCTGATAGGTATTGTCTGTATAGTGGCGATTGATATAGCGGTACTTAAAGAGTAGGTAGAGCAGTTCGTGGCACTTGGATTTTAAAAGCATATCAAAATAAAGTGACTGCTCACTAACTAAAGTAAAAATGTCGAAGAGACAGGTTTTAATGGCTTGGTAACCAAGCATATCAGGTTGAATATGGGGCGTCAATTTAAAATGACCATTATGCAGAGGTTGTAGGTAGCGTTGACTATACTTGTCAATAATAGAGCGCCCCAGATTGTCCAGATTGATACCAAAGGTGTTTGTGGTCAGTTCTTGTCCAGTAGCTACCTGAATAGAGTGCATGGCATTGGGTTGAACCAGTATAATGTCACCGGTTTGGCTGTCAAAGGCCTCATAATTAATATGATAGGTTCCCCTGCCTTCTTTAACATAGGAAATTTCTAGTTCAGGGTGCCAATGATACATAATGTCTGGCTGTCCGTCAATCAAGTGGGTCTGGTAAAAATCATAGGGGAAACCGGATGGATCGTCTTTAATATATGATGAACTTTTAGCCATAAACTACCCTCATTTATTTAGTATCGTAAGCTCATTATATCATAAGCATTTTGTGAAATGTCAACCAGGAAATGAAAGCCACATAGCTCTATAAACCTTGAGCAAGCCCAATAAAATCGAGAGATCTCTGGGCCATGGTTCCTAAATTGGTCGATTTCCAAATCCTGTTAAACAGAAAAAAAGAGGTGGTCAAGCCCACCTCTTATGGTCATCTATTAAGCATTTTTCTTGCTCAATTTGGCGTAAACTAGGTTAATGGCCAAACCAATTAAAGCTAGCACGATTGCGACATAGAAGGCTGAGCTGTAATTGCCCTGATTACTACTTGCCATTTGCACGGCAACACGGGGAGCAAAGAAGGCTGCTAGGGAGTAACCGGTAAAGACAATCCCGTAATTGGTCCCTTGATTGACTGGTCCATAATTTTCCATAACGATAGAAGGAAAGACTCCCATGACGCCACCAAAGCAAATTCCAAGTCCGATGATACCGATGGCAAAACCGAGCTGACCTGGAATGATGGTCAATACTAACAAGGCTAGGGCAACAACTGAATAAATGATAGTTAAGGTCTTGCTTCGTCCCAGTTTATCGGAAACCGTTCCCCAGATAAAGCGGCCACTAGAATTACTAATAGAATAGAGACTGACATAGAGGGCAGCGGTTCCTGCCGATAGACCAAACATGGACTGACCGATTGTGGCGGCTTGCGAAGCAATCATGAGACCAGAGAAAGCACCAAGGAAGAACATGGAAATAACCGTATAGAAAATCGGTGATTTCAGCATGCCAGCCCAATTGATATTTTGAGCACCGAAATTTTTCTGACTCGGTGGATTCCAACCTTCTGGTTTGTAATCTGCTGGAGCTGCCTTGATGAAGAAGCTAGCAATTAGGACAACAATGATATAAACCAATCCTAAAACACGAAAGGCAAATTTAGCATCATGGGTTTGAATCAAATGACTAGCGATTGGTGAGGCGATTACGGCTGCAAAGCCCATACCGGCTGTTAGGATACCAGATGCTAAGCCGCGCTTGTCAGGGAAGAGTCGTAAGGTATTGCTGAGAGCACCGGAATAAGCAAATCCTTGACCAAGCCCAGCCATCAAGCCGTAAGTGAGATAGAGCATACCTGGGCTGGTGGCAAAACCACTGAGACAAAAGCCAGTCGCAAAGAGGAGGGCACCAAGTGAGATGGTCCACTTAACATAGCCCTTATCAACTAGGTAGCCTCCAAGTATCATGGGGATAGGACCGATAGCATTATTAATGGTGAAGGCCAACATAATTTGGGGCATGGTCCAACCAGTTTGCTTGCTAAGGGGACCAGCCAAAACACTGAAGGCATAGATGGCACCTGTACAGAGGAGGATGGCAGTAGAAGCAGTAATTACTGGCCATCTGTTAAATTTTTTTGTCATAGGAAAAGTCCTTTCTAAAACTTTGTATATGTTTTCACAAAGACTATACTATCTTTTGAAAACGCTGTCAATGCTATTTAACAAAAAATCTAATAAAAGTTTGGAAATTTTGGTAAAAGCAATACTATTACATGATAAAAAGATACTATGACATTAAAAAATGGAAGATAGCGTTTACAAAAAAATAAGGGCGTAGTACAATGAGGATGAAAAAATGTGAAAGAGGTAACAAAATGAAATTAGTTGCGATTGTTGGGACCAATTCTGACCGGTCAACCAACCGGAAATTATTAAAATTCATGGCTAAACATTTTGCCCAAGAGGCTGAGATTGAAATTCTAGAAATTAAGGACCTGCCAGCCTTTAATGAACCTGAGGAAAAACAGGCGCCTCAAGTTGTAGCAGAATTTAATCAGAAAATTGCTCAAGCCCAAGGGGTCATCATTGCGACACCGGAATATGACCACACCATTCCAGCTCCCCTTTCAAGTACGCTGGAATGGATTGCCTATACCAGTCGACCTTTGATTAATAAGCCTGTCATGATTGTTGGGGCATCTCTGGGACTTCTGGGAACATCTCGGGCCCAAGCTCACTTGCGGCAAATCTTGGATGCGCCAGAGCTTAAGGCAAGAGTGATGCCAGGGAATGAATTTCTCCTGGGTCATTCTGAGCAGGTCTTGACCGATGATGGTCAGCTCAATAATCCTGATAAGGTCAGCGAGCTCGAAGACTGTTTTGCGGAATTCTTAGCTTTTGCTGAGCTGACCAACCAGCTGGTTAAGGAAACTGATACCAAGCGTAAACAAGCCTTTGCTTGGGAACTAGCCGACTAGGAGGAGAAGGGAGAAATCATGAAATTAGTTGCTATTACGGGGACCAATGCTAAACATTCCTATAATCGAAAATTGTTGCAATTTATGGCCAAGTACTTTGCTAAAAAGGCCCAAATTGATATTTTGGATATTGATCAGGTACCCATGTTCAATGAAACCGATGATCAAACGAATTCAGTGGTCATTCAAAATTTTAATCAAAAGATTTCAGAAGCGGATGGGGTTATTATTGCTACCCCTGAGCACAACCATACTATACCTTCTAGCCTCAACAGTCTTCTGGAATGGCTCTCCTTCAATATTCATCCCTTGGATGGCAAGCCAGTCATGATTGTTGGTGCTTCCTATTCTGAGCAAGGATCTTCTCGAGCTCAACTGCATCTGCGGCAGATTTTGGACGCCCCTGGTGTCAATGCGACCGTTATGCCAGGTAATGAATTCTTATTGGGCTTTGCCCACAAGGCCTTTGATGAGCAGGGTGACCTGAAAGACCAAAAGACGGTAGATTTCCTGGAAACCTGTTTCTATCGTTTTGTCCGCTTTGTGACCGTTGCCAATCAGCTCAATGAGCCTGAAGAAGTGCATTTTGAACCGGGCGATTATGAGGTGACAACAGAAGGTCACAATGGACCTCTGCCTGTAACGGTTACTTTGTCTGACGACCGAATTGAAAAGATTGATATTGATAGCTCAGGTGAAACCTCTGGGATTTCCGATATTGTCTTCACTCGGATTCCCAATGAAATCATTGAAGGCCAAACCCTCAATGTTGATACTGTTTCTGGAGCTTCTGTAACTTCCAACGGTGTCTTGGATGGAGTGGCAAGGGCTATTCGTCTGGCTGGTGGAAATCCTGACACCCTCAAGAAAAGACCTAAGGCTCCATCTGCCTTGGATAAGGAAGATAAGGACTTGACGACCGATGTGCTGGTTGTCGGTGGTGGGGGCGCTGGTCTATCAGCGGCTGCTACAGTCCTGCAGAAGGGAAAATCTGTCGTCCTCTTGGAAAAATTCCCAGCCCTAGGTGGTAATACCGTTCGAGCTGGTGGTCCTATGAATGCTCCAGACCCTGACTGGCAAAAGACTTTTGCAGCAAATCCTGGTGAAGCTCACAATTTGGAAGAATTGATTTCTATGGATTTGTCAGCTATTGATTCAGAATATCGGGATGACTTCCAAGCTCTGCAGGAACAAGTTCATGCCTATCTCAAGAATCCAAGCTTCCTCTTCGATTCTAAGCTACTCTATAGGATTCAAACCTATTTGGGTGGTAAGCAGACCGACCTCAAGGGTAATGAAATCCACGGTAATTACGATTTGGTCAAAATTCTGACCGAGCATGCTCTGGATTCGGTGCACTGGTTGGAAAATGTCGGGGTTGAATTTGACCACAGCGATGTAACCATGCCTGTTGGAGCCATCTGGCGGCGGGGCCACAAGCCTAAGGTGCCAATGGGATTTGCTTATATTTCTGTTTTGGACGATTACGTTCGCAAGGCTGGCGGCACTATATTGACGGATACTCCAGTTAAAGATTTGATTGTTGAAGACGGTCAAATCAAGGGTGCTATTGCGACCGGTCGCAACGGCCAAACTATCACCGTTCATGCCAAGGCTGTAGTTCTGGCTTCTGGTGGCTTTGGAGCCAATACCAAGATGCTTCAGAAGTACAATACCTACTGGACTGAGATTGATGATGACATCAAGACCTCGAACTCACCAGCCATTACAGGGGATGGTATCATTCTCGGTCAATCGGTCGGTGCTGATTTGGTAGGTATGGGCTTCACGCAAATGATGCCGGTTTCTGATCCAAATACAGGAGCCCTCTTCTCAGGCCTGCAAGTCCCACCAGCTAACTTTGTTATGGTCAATCAGCAGGGTAAACGCTTTGTCGATGAATATGGTAGCCGAGACAAACTGGCCCAGGCAGCTATTGACAACGGCGGCCTCTTCTACCTGATTGCTGATGATCATATCAAGGCGACTGCCTATAATGCCAGCCAAGAAAAGATTGATGCCCAAGTGGTTACGGGCACCCTTTTCCGCGATGATAGTCTGGAAGGGCTGGCTAAGCAGATTGGTCTTGACCCTCAGGTCTTTGTCCAAACTATTACCAACTATAATTCCTATGTTGATGCGGGTTACGACCCTGAATTTGATAAGGGAGCTTTTGACCTCAAGGTTGAAAAGGCACCATTTTATGCGACTCCTCGCAAACCAGCTGTTCACCATACTATGGGTGGCCTGAAGATTGATACTCAGGCCCATGTCCTCAACGAGAAGGACCAAGCAATTTCAGGTCTCTATGCAGCAGGAGAAGTTGCTGGTGGTCTCCATGCCGGTAACCGCCTAGGCGGTAACTCTCTGACCGACATCTTCACCTTTGGCCGCATCGCAGCCCAAACCGCTGTTGATGAATGGTGTTAAATACCTATTTAGATATTAAGGTACAGTTTTAGTCTGTGCCTTTTTGTTTTGATTGCCCTTGCAAATTTTGGTGGAATCTGTTATATTAAAATAGTATATATTAAATATATATATATATCAAAATGGTACAACATAATTAAACCTAATTTGCGGAGGTGATAATATGAAGCAGAATATTTTTATAGAGACTGCTAAAGGTAGACTTATTAGGCCTATTGTTTTTGTGCTCCCACTTGGCCTTCTGTTATTTATTGTTGGTCAATTGCTGGGAATTGGTATCGTAACTATTTTTGTCAAGATTTTATCCCTGCTTGGCTTGGCCAGCCAAACGACAGCTATAACGGCGTTGGCCTTTTTGAACTATGATTTTGGTGTTTTCTTGGTTTTCTTTGTCTGGGTCAAATGGGTTGAAAGGCGTCCCATTTCCTCTATGGGTCTCTTTAAGAATCGAGCAGGAGTGGAATTGCTAAAAGGTTGGCTCCTAGGTGGAGCAATGTTTACTTTGATTATCTTCTTACTTGGTCTTTTTGGTATTGTTCAGATTGATAAAATAAATCTGACGGTCTCAAGTCTAGGGTTTCTCATTCTTTTTATCCTAGCTTGGCAGGTCCAAAGTGCTGGTGAAGAATTGATGACCAGGGGCTGGTTATTGCCGGTTTTAGCCAGTCATCACCGCAGGATAACAGCCGTCTCCATTGTATCAGTCCTGTTTGCGGCCATGCATTTATTGAATCCTAATGTGACCCTGATTTCATTTGCCAATGCAACTCTTTTTGGTCTCATGATGTGTCTTTACCTTATTTGGAAAGGTAATCTTTGGGGAGCTTTTGGTATTCATGCGGCTTGGAACTGTTTTCAGGGTTCCATCTTTGGTGTTCAGGTTTCTGGTTTAGATGTGTTGCCGTCAGCTATTATTAAGCTCAAGTTGGCTGGACCAGACTTTTTAACCGGTGGTAAATTTGGTATTGAGGGAAGCTTGGTGACCTTAGTCATTTATGCATCTGTTTGTTTTTTCCTCTACCTGAAAATTCGTAAGAAAGTGGCAGTCAGGCCACAAATATCCAGTAAAAGCTAGGTTTCGGCCTAGTTTTTTGCTATAATCGTAAGTGCTTTAATAATGGTGGGTATGGCCATTTCTGAGCTATACTCAATTAGGAGTTTGCTATGAATTTTATTTTTGACTTGGATGGAACTCTGTCGTTTGATGCCTATAGTATTGATGAGGAAATTAAGGACGTTCTGCTCCAGGCTGAACAATATGGTCACAAGGTTAATTTTGCTTCGGCCCGCTCTTATCGCGACTCGCTTGATATGTTAGGTCAAGACCTAGCCAAGGAACGAGTATTTGGACTGAATGGTGGCTTGGTCTATGAAAAGGGCCAGTTGATTCTGGAGCACAAGCTGGACTACGAAGGTTACCAGGAAGCTCTTAAGTACTGTCGCTATTACAATTTGCCTTTCTTTGTGGACAATTCCTTTAACTATACAACGGGAATTGAGGACTATATTCCCTTTATAAAAATGGTTGATCCTCTGAATTTGGCTCAGAAGGTTTCCGCTGACGACCTAAAGAATCCTATCAAAATGGTGGTTTATCTGGGCAACCACGAAGATTTACTGGCGGATATTACCTATCGGACTAAGGAAATGAACAAGTTTGAGATCACCTACCACGAAAATGAAAAGTGTCTCTATCTCAATCCAAGTAATATCAGTAAAGCCTCTACCATCAAGGAGGTTATCAAGGAGCCTTATATCGCCTTTGGCAATGATAAAAATGACATCAATATGTTTAAGGAAGCTCTCTACGCTGTTCAGGTGGGACACTACCCTTACTTGAAGACTTATGCGGATGACCAAGTTGAAGCTGACAGCCAAGCAGTTGCAGCAAAAATTTTGGAACTTTTCCAGGAATTTCAAGGGAAATAGTCCGATTAAGAAGTTAAGTGAGTCTGGGAATTTACTTCCAGACTTTTTTATTGCTTTAGAGTCTCTAAACAAAATTTTAGAAATCTTTTTCTAAAAGAGTTATGATTGAGCTGTCGTTAGGAGACGGCTAGAAAGTGAGAAAACTATGCCAACATTTTTTGGAGAACCAGTTACTATAGCTATAGATAAACAATTTCAGGTGGGGGATATAGCACCAGATTTTACCTTGATGGCCTCGGATTTAAGCCAAAAAAGTTTATCGGATTTTGCTGGAAAGAAGAAGGTCCTCAGTATTGTGCCATCAATTGATACAGGAGTCTGTTCAACGCAGACACGGATTTTTAATAAAGAATTATCAGAGCTTGCGGATACAGTTGTGATCACTGTTTCAGCAGATCTTCCCTTTGCACAGGAAAAATGGTGTGGCGTGCAAGGTCTAGATGAGGCCATCATGTTGTCAGATTATTATGATAACCACTTTGGTCAGGCTTATGGAGTTTTGATGGAAGAGTGGCACCTACTGGCTCGGGCTGTTCTGGTCTTGGATGAAAAGAATAAAATTACCTATACCCAATACTTGGATAATATTAATTCTGAACCGGATTATCAAGCAGCAATTGCTGCGGTCAAGGCACTCAAATCTCTCTAATTAAGTTAGTTGAGTTTGAATCACGCTGTCAGGGCATGGCCGGTTTAAATTGATTATTCAGGTTTAGGAAAGCTAGCGATTTACTCTCTTATCTAGAGTTCAGGGGGGATGTCCCCAGACTAAGCTCACTCTTTTGCTTTCAGACTCAGGAAAAATCAGTCTCTGTCTCTCCTCAGACTGATTTTTTTCTCCCTTTGATTTTCTTGAAAATTTAAGGTATGATATAGCAGAAGAATGAGTACTTTCATGGATTTCCATGAAAATAAAGGGAGAAGGAGGCATACCATGAAGCTAATTGAAGACTATCTTGCTAATCCGGTAAAGAAATTGCCGTTAGGGCAAGTAGCGCGAGCTTTCAAAGGTAAGGCTGTGTCTGGTAAGGCTGATCCTGGTCGGATTAGTTATATTAATCTGTCAGATATGACGGAGTTTGGTATTGATTACGATCATCTTAAGACATTTGATGATGAGCAAGATAAGTTGCAAAAGTATCTCTTGGAAACTGGCGATGTTCTTGTGGCTTCTAAAGGAACGGTCAAAAAGGTTGCAGTTTTTGAAGGACAGGATTTTCCCATTGTAGCATCATCGAATATCACAGTCTTAAGGCCAATTGAGGAATTGAATGGCTTTTACCTCAAATTATTTTTAGAGTCTGATTTGGGTCAAGCCCTGATTGATACAGCCGATAAAGGTAAGGCTGTTTTGAACATCTCAACAGCTCAGCTCCTAGAAATTCCGGTTCCTCAAATCCCGCTTGTTAAACAGAACTATTTGGTGCAATATGCTTACAAGGGTCAGGCTGACTACGAACGTAAGTTGGCCCGTGCTCAGCAAGAGTGGGAGCATATTAAGCAAGAGGTAGCTAAAAATTTATTTTAAGCCAAGTGGGGAGAGTTTCCCAACCCTCAATTTTTTAATATCTCAGTCCCTGTTTTAAAATCATTTATATCTGTAAAATACTAGTCCGGTGACAGTTTGTCCCAGGCTTTTTCTTATGCCTTCAAACCGTTTTTATGAGAAATGAATCAACTAACCTAGCTGGTGGCTTACAATGCACTTGTAAGGGAAGCTTTCCGAAACTTACATGTTATCCATGAAAAAATCAGCTTGATTGATTTGAAATTGCCATGAAAGTTAATTGTCTGTAATGTTACTAGTTTGACACAATTATCAAAAAAACTGTTATTAAAGATACTCAGTTTTTAAATATGAAAGTGCTATTATGGAGGCATAGTTTGGTAGGAGGAATTGTATGTCTGCCAATAACTAAATATTTTAAGCTCATAGCTAGAGGAGTGTTTTTTTATGGAAAAAAAGCTACATTATAAGCTTCACAAGGTTAAAAAACATTGGGTTACGATTGCGGTAGCCTCTATTGGTTTAGTAAGCCTCGTTGGTGCTGGTACTGTTTCCGCAGAGGATAAGGTAGCTAATGATACGACGGCCCAAGCAACAGTAGGAGTAGATACTGGCCAGGGTCAGGCTACTACCAATGACGCGAATACGAACACTACAGATACTGACACGTCTGACCAATCAGCCAATACTAATCAAGATCAAGCAGGTTCTAATCAAAGTAACAATCAAGATCAGGCCAAGCAAGATACGGCCAATACCGATCAAAATCAGGCGGATAACAGTCAAACTGATAATAATCAAGCGACTGACCAAGCCACTAGTCCAGCGACAGATGGAACCAGTGTCCAACGAAGAGATGCCGCCAACGTGGCAACAGCAGCAGATCAAGAGGGACAAACAGATCCTTCTGAACAAGAAAAATCAGCAGCCCTGTCCCTTGACAATGTTAAGTTGATTGATGGGAAATACTATTATGTCCAAGCTGATGGCTCTTACAAGAAGAATTTTGCCATTACTGTCAACGGACAAATGCTCTACTTTGATAGCGATACTGGTGCCCTTTCGTCAACATCAACCTATTCCTTCTCACAAGGGACAACCAACTTGGTTGATGACTTCTCCAGTCATAACAAGGCCTACGATTCAACTGCTAAAAGTTTTGAATTGGTTAATGGTTATTTAACAGCTAACTCTTGGTACCGTCCAGCTGACATTCTGCGCAATGGTCAAACTTGGGAAGCTTCAAATGAAAACGACCTGCGCCCTGTTTTGATGAGCTGGTGGCCTGACAAGGATACCCAAGTTGCTTATGTCAACTACATGAATAAGTACTTGAGTGCAAATGAGACAGAAGTCACTAATGAAACATCTCAGGTAGATTTGAATAAAGAAGCTCAATCTATTCAAACCAAGATTGAACAAAAGATCACCTCTGATAATAGTACCCAATGGTTACGGACAGCTATGGAGGCCTTCGTTGCTGCTCAGCCTAAGTGGAACATGAGTACTGAAAACTTCAATAAGGGTGACCACCTGCAAGGTGGGGCTCTGCTCTATACCAATTCAGATTTGACCCCTTGGGCAAATTCTGACTACCGTCTGCTCAACCGCACCCCAACTCAACAAGATGGTACTAAGAAATACTTTACTGAAGGTGGTGAAGGGGGTTATGAATTCCTGTTGTCTAATGACGTTGATAACTCAAACCCTGTCGTTCAAGCAGAACAACTGAACCAATTGCATTACTTGATGAACTGGGGCGATATTGTCATGGGAGATAAGGATGCCAATTTTGATGGCGTTCGAGTCGATGCGGTCGATAATGTCAATGCCGACTTGCTTCAAGTCTACAGCAATTACTTCAAGGACAACTATAAGGTAACAGATTCCGAAGCCAATGCTTTAGCTCATATTTCTATCCTTGAAGCTTGGTCACTAAATGATAACCAATATAATGAAGATACAAATGGTACCGCCCTGTCTATTGATAACTCATCTCGTTTGACCTCTCTAGCTGTTTTAACCAAGCAACCTGGTCAACGGATTGACCTCTCAAACTTGATTAGTGAATCGGTCAATAAGGAGCGGGCTGATGATACGGCCTACGGCGATACTATTCCGACCTATTCCTTTGTTCGAGCTCATGACTCAGAAGTACAAACAGTCATTGCTAAAATTGTTAAGGAAAAGATTGATACCAATTCAGATGGTTATACCTTTACTCTTGATCAGTTAAAGGATGCTTTCAAGATTTATAATGAGGATATGGCTAAGGTTAATAAGACCTATACCCATTATAATATTCCGGCAGCCTATGCGCTTTTGCTAAGCAACATGGAATCTGTCCCTCGAGTGTATTACGGTGATCTTTATACCGATGACGGTCAGTACATGGCTAAAAAATCTCCTTACTATGATGCTATCGCAACTATGCTGCAAGGTCGCATAGCCTATGTCTCAGGCGGTCAAAGTGAAGAAGTTCATAAGGTTAATGGGAACAACCAAATCCTTTCATCTGTCCGTTACGGTCAAGATCTCATGTCTGCCGATGATACTCAGGGTACCGACCTTAGTCGGACTTCTGGTCTAGTAACTCTGGTCAGCAATGATCCAAACCTCGACCTAGGCGGAGACAGCCTTACAGTCAATATGGGCCGAGCTCATGCTAACCAAGCCTATCGTCCATTGATTTTAGGGACTAAGGATGGTGTTCAATCCTATCTCAAGGATTCTGATACCAACATTGTTAAATACACTGATGCCAATGGTAATTTAACCTTCACAGCCGATGATATTAAGGGTTACTCAACCGTTGATATGAGTGGTTATTTGGCTGTTTGGGTGCCAGTTGGCGCTAAGGATGGTCAAGATGTGCGTGTTGCAGCAGATACCAATCAAAAGGCAGATGGTAAGTCCCTCAAGACTTCAGCTGCCCTTGATTCTCAAGTCATCTATGAAGGCTTCTCAAATTTCCAAGACTTTGCAAATAATGATGCAGATTATACCAACAAGAAAATTGCTGAAAATGCCGACTTCTTCAAGAAATTGGGTATCACTTCGTTTGAAATGGCTCCACAATACGTTTCAGCCACAGACGGTAGCTTTTTGGATTCTATCATTCAAAATGGTTATGCCTTCTCAGACCGCTATGACCTTGCCATGAGCAAGAACAATAAATACGGTTCTAAGGATGATTTGGCTAATGCCCTCAAGGCCCTCCACGCTAATGGTATTCAAGCCATTGCCGACTGGGTACCAGACCAAATTTATCAATTACCAGGTGAAGAAGTGGTAACGGCTAAACGGACCAATAGCTATGGTAATCCAACCTTTGATGCCTACATCAATAATACCCTCTATGCTACCAATACTAAGAGCAGCGGAAGCGACTACCAAGCTCAATATGGTGGTGCCTTCTTGGATGAGCTCAAGGCTAAATACCCAGACATGTTCACCGTTAACATGATTTCAACTGGTAAGCCAATTGATCCCTCAACCAAGATTAAACAATGGGAAGCTAAATACTTCAATGGTACCAACGTCCTTGGCAAGGGTGCTGGTTATGTCCTCAGTGATGATGCAACCGGTAAGTACTTCACCGTAAATGAAAATGGTGACTTCCTACCAGCCAGCTTCACCGGTGACCAAAATGCCAAGACAGGCTTCTACTATGATGGCACTGGCATGGCTTATTACTCAACTTCGGGTAATAAGGCTGTCAACAGCTTTATCTACGAAGGTGGTCACTATTATTACTTCGATAAAGGTGGTCACATGGTGACTGGTAGCTACAAGGCCGAAGACGGTAATGATTATTACTTCTTGCCAAATGGTATTCAGATGCGGGATGCCATCTATCAAGATGCTCAAGGAAATAGTTACTATTACGGTCGGACAGGTATTCTTTACAAGGGAGACAACTGGTATCCATTTGTAGATCCTAATAATGCTAACAAGACGGTCTTCCGTTACTTCGATGCTAATAATGTCATGGCTATTGGCTATAGAAACATGTATGGTCAAACCTACTACTTTGATGAAAATGGTTTCCAAGCCAAGGGCGAACTCCTGACAGACGCTAAGGGTACCCATTACTTCGATGAAGATAATGGTGCCATGGCTAAGAATAAATTTGTCAATGTTGGTGATGACTGGTACTACATGGATGGTAACGGTAATGCGGTCAAGGGACAATACCCTGTCAACAACCAAATCCTTTACTTCAATCCAGAAACGGGTGTTCAGGTTAAGGGACAATTTATTACCGATGCTCAAGGTCGGACCTCTTACTATGATGCCAACTCAGGTGCCCTCAAGTTCGATGGCTTCTTCACTCCTAATAGCAATGACTGGTACTATGCTGAAAACGGTTATGTTTATAAAGGTTTCAAACAAGTAGCTGAAAACCAAGATCAATGGTATTACTTCGACCAAACTACTGGTCAACAAGCCAAGGGAGCTGCCAAAGTTGACGGACGAGACCTTTACTTTAACCCTGATTCAGGTGTCCAAGTCAAGGGTGACTTCGCAACAGACGAATCTGGTAATACCAGCTTCTACCATGGTGATAACGGTGATAAGGTCGTCGGAGGTTTCTTCACAATCGGTAACAATGCTTGGTACTACGCTGATAACAATGGTAATCTTGTCAAAGGCTTCCAAGAAATAGATGGCAAATGGTACCACTTTGACGAAGTAACTGGCCAACAAGCTAAGGGAGCAGCCTTGGTTAATGGTCAACAACTCTATTTCGATGTAGATTCCGGTATCCAAGTCAAGGGTGACTTTGTCACAGATGGTCAAGGAAATACTTCCTATTATGATGTCAATTCTGGTGATAAGAAGGTCAATGGCTTCTTCACAACTGGTGACAATGCTTGGTACTATGCTGATAGCCAAGGCAACCTAGCCAAGGGTCGCAAGTCTATTGACAATCAAGACCTCTACTTTGATCCTGCAACTGGTAAGCAAGCCAAGGGCCAACTCGTTTCTATCGATGGTCGCAATTATTACTTCGATAGTGACTCTGGTAATATGGCCAAGAACCGTTTTGTCCGCATCGGTGATCAATGGATTTACTTCGGCAACGACGGTGCCGCTACCAACCTATAAATTCTAATAAGCTGATGATTCAGCCACAGACAAAAATCGCTATGCACAGCATGGCGATTTTTGAATGTAAAGAGGAAGAGGGGAGAAGTGGATGAAGAGCTCCTACATCGAACTCGAAAGATAAGAGGAATGATAACCCACTCTAAATTTACTCCCGTTAATTTACTTGTTAGGCGTGCCTAATTTTTGCTTTTCTGTTATAATGAAGGCAAGTAAAAGAATAGAAAAGAGGATTTCTTTTGGAAAGCCCAAAGAATAACTATAGAGCAAATAAGGCCTCTTTGAGCGAGGTTAATCAGAGTGTTGCTGTTCCTGAGACAGCTTCATTTTGGCGAACGCTCAAGGCCTTTATTGGACCGGGTGCCCTAGTAGCAGTCGGTTATATGGACCCTGGAAATTGGATTACCAGTGTGGTTGGTGGTGCTTCTTATAAGTACCTCTTGCTGTCGGTGGTCTTGATTTCCTCCTTGATGGCCATGCAGCTGCAGCAGATGGCAGGGAAACTTGGCATTGTTACCCGTCAGGATTTAGCCCAGGCAACCGCTAATCATCTGCCAGCCTGGTTGCGTTACATCCTATTTGTCATTATTGAGTTGGCCCTGATGGCGACGGATCTAGCAGAGGTTATAGGTTCAGGGATTGCCCTCCACCTGCTTTTTGGTTGGCCCTTAATGCTGTCAATCTTTGTCACCATTTTAGATGTCTTTCTCTTATTAGGACTTATGAAGCTAGGTTTTCGTAAGATAGAAGCAGTAGTCTCGACCTTGATTATGACCATTTTGCTCATCTTCGTTTATCTGACCGTGATTTCTCAGCCTAGCATTTCAGGCATTTTCAAGGGCTTTGTCCCAAGTGCTTCGATTTTTGACCTCCAGCAAACGGGAGCCAATAGTAAGCTCACCCTAGCTCTAGGTATTATTGGGGCGACCGTCATGCCCCACAATCTCTATCTGCACTCGTCTATTTCTCAGACCAGGCGGGTGGATTATGATAATCCTGAGTCCATTCGGCGGGCAGTCCGCTTTATGACCTGGGATTCCAACATTCAGCTCAGTCTGGCCTTCATTGTCAATTCCTTGCTCCTGATCTTGGGGGCGGCCCTCTTTTATGGCCATGCTAGTGAAATCTCGGCCTTTGCCCAGATGTATAATGCCCTAGCAGACCCTAAGATTGCAGGGAGTGTAGCTAGTAGCCTTTTGTCGACCCTCTTTGCGGTAGCCCTCCTGACTAGTGGTCAAAATTCAACCATTACTGGTACCCTGACTGGCCAAATCGTTATGGAAGGTTTTGTCCATCTGCGCTTGCCTCAATGGTTTATTCGTTTGGTGACCAGGCTACTAGCCCTCTTGCCAGTGATTCTTGCTGCTTTGATTTGGGGCAGCAGGGAAAAGGTTCTGGATCAACTGATTGTCTATTCCCAGGTCTTCCTTTCACTGGCTCTGCCTTTCTCGATCTTCCCCCTCATTTATTTCACCTCTAGTAAGAAATTGATGGGCGAACACAAGAATGCCATCTGGAACACTGCCCTGGCCTATGGAGTAGCGGTCATTCTCACCATCTTGAACATCAAGTTAATTATTGATTTGTTCCAATAAATATGAATCTCTTTAAAGAATAAATTTAAAGAGATTTTTATGTTGTTTTACAATCTAATGACAAATTTAGGATTTCTGAGATTAAACTTAAATAACATGTTAAAATAAATTGATAATTAAAATTATTTGGTTATTAAAGTTTTAATTGTCGAATTTTTTTATAAGGAGAATGATATTCATGGAAAAAAATTTGCGCTACAAATTGCATAAGGTTAAAAAGCAATGGGTAGCCATTGGTGTGACGACCGTAACGCTTAGCTTTCTAGCTGGAGGCCAAGTCGTTGCAGCCGACACAAACAATAATGACGGGACAAGTGTTCAGGTCAACAAAATGGTGCCAAGTGATCCCAAGTTTGACGCTCAAGCCCAAAACGGTCAACTTGCTCAAGCTATGTTTAAGGCTGCTAATCAAGCAGATCAAACTGCTACAAGTCAAGTTAGCCCAGCAACAGATGGCAGGGTTGATAATCAGGCGACACCAGCAGCTAATCAACCTGCGGCTAATGTGGCCAATCAAGATGTGGCCAATCAAGCGGCCAATGCTGGAGATCTTAATCGTCAGTCGGCTGCCGATACGTCGACAGATGGCAAGGCCCTTCCTCAAACCAAGGACCAGCCGGGACACTTGGAAACTGTTGATGGCAAAACTTACTATGTGGATGCCAATGGTCAACGGTTGAAAAACTACTCAACCGTAATTGATGGTAAGACCTATTATTTCGATGGGCAAACAGGTCAAGCACAAACAGACTTGCCTAAGACTGGTCAAGACAATCAGCAAAATGTGCCAGATAGCTATGCGGCCAACAATCAGGCCTATAGCAATGAGGCTTCCAGCTTCGAGGCGGTCGACAATTATTTGACTGCCGATTCTTGGTATCGCCCTCGCAAGATTTTGAAAAATGGCCAGAGCTGGCAGGCTAGTTCAGAAGGTGACCTGCGTCCTATTCTCATGACCTGGTGGCCAGATGCGGCAACCAAGGCAGCCTATGCCAACTTCTGGGCTAAAGAAAGCCTGATTTCAGGTTCTTACAGGCAAAATTCTGCCAATCTTGATGCGGCTACCCAGAATATTCAAGCGGCTATTGAAAAGAAAATTGCTGCTGAAGGTAATACCAACTGGTTGCGCGATAAGATGTCTCAATTCGTCAAGTCACAAAATCAATGGAATAGTGCTTCAGAAGACAAGACAGATTATCCTAACCAAGACCATTTGCAAGGTGGTGCCCTGCTTTTCAGCAATAGTGATGCCACTCCTCAAGCAAATTCTGACTGGCGCTTGCTCAACCGCAATCCAACTAATCAAACCGGTCAACAAAAATACTTCAAGACCAACTATGCTGGCTATGAATTGCTCCTGGCCAACGATGTTGACAATTCTAATCCGATTGTTCAGGCTGAGCAACTCAACCAATTCCACTACCTGATGAATTGGGGCGAGATTGTCATGAATGACAAGGATGCCAACTTTGACGGTGTTCGGGTCGATGCCGTTGATAATGTTGATGCCGACCTCCTGCAAATTCAAAGGGATTATTATAAGGCTAGATATGGCACCGACCAAAACGAAAAGAATGCCATTGACCACCTGTCAATCCTGGAAGCCTGGTCAGGCAATGACAATGACTACGTTAAGGACCAAAATAATTTCTCACTCTCTATTGATAATGACCAAAGAAGCTACATGCTGGCGGCTTTTGCCAATCCAGCTAATAAGCGGGGCAACTATCTGGGCCAATTAGCTACTGTTGGTCTTAAGAACCGTACAGGCAATAATAATTCAGATCCCGTTCCTAACTATGTCTTTATTCGAGCCCATGACTCTGAAGTTCAAACTCGGATTGCAAAGATTATTCGTGAAAAACTGGGTAAAACCAATGCTGATGGTCTGACTAATCTGACTCTGGATGATCTCAACAAGGCCTTTGACATCTACAACCAGGATATGAATAGTGTTGACAAGCAATACTATCCAAACAACCTGCCAATGGCTTATGCCTGGATGTTACAAAACAAGGATACGGTAACTCGGGTCTACTACGGGGATATGTATACCGATAATGGTCAGTACATGGAAACCAAGACACCATTCTACAATGCTATCGAAGCCTTGCTTAAGGGTCGGATTAAGTATGTTGCCGGTGGACAAGCGGTTGGCTATAACCAATGGAATCGTGTATTAACCTCGGTTCGTTACGGTAAGGGTGCCAATTCAATCAACGATGCTGGTGATGCAACTACCAGAAATTCTGGTATGGCCCTCTTGATTAATAATCAACCAAACTTCCGAGCCAACAGTAATATTACCCTTAATATGGGGGCTGCCCATAGGAATCAGGCCTACCGTCCTTTGCTCTTGTCAACCCAAAATGGGACCGCAACCTACCTCAATGATAGTGATGTCAACTCGAGCCAATACAAGTATACGGATGGTCAAGGTCGCCTGACCTTTAATGCTTCTGAACTCCGAGGTGTTTCTAATGTCCAAGTTTCTGGTATGATTCAGGTTTGGGTACCGGTAGGAGCAGCAGCTGACCAAGATGTACGGACAGCGCCAAGCACCAGTGCAACCAGAGATGGCAATATTTACCACCAATCTGATGCTCTGGACTCACAAGTTATCTACGAAGGCTTCTCAAACTTCCAAGCATTCGCACAAAATCCTGACCAATACACCAATGCCGTCATTGCCAAGAATGCTGACCTCTTTAAGTCTTGGGGTATTACCCAATTTGAAATGGCTCCGCAGTATGTGTCGTCAGAAGATGGGACCTTCCTTGATTCTGTCATTTTCAATGGTTATGCTTTCTCAGACCGTTATGACTTGGCCATGAGCAAGAATAATAAATACGGCTCTAAGCAAGATTTGGCCAATGCTATCAAGGGTCTCCACGCTGCAGGTATCAAGGTCCTTGCTGACTGGGTACCAGACCAAATGTATAACCTACCTGGTAAAGAAGTGGTAACCGCAACTCGGGTTGATGAATATGGTAGAACACGTTCAGGTGCTACTATCAATAAAACCCCTTATGTAGTTAACACCAAGACCTATGGAGATTACCAAGAGCAGTACGGTGGTAAATTCTTGAATGACTTGCAAAAGCTCTACCCAAGTCTCTTTACAACCAAGCAAATCTCAACTGGTAAGCCAATTGACCCATCAGTTAAGATTACCAACTGGTCTGCTAAGTACTTCAATGGTAGCAATATTCTTGGGCGTGGCGCTAAGTATGTCCTGAGTGAAGGCAATAAGTATCTCAACTTGACCGGTGGTAAGCTCTTCTTGCCAACCGTCCTCAATAATACTTACGGTCAGCCACAGGCTTCAAGCAAGGGCTTCGTTTCTAAAGCTGATGGCATTCATTATCTGGATGAAAATGGCCAAGAAGTCAAGAACCAGTTCAAAGAGATTGCTGGTAGCTGGTATTACTTCTATGCCAATGGTAAGATGGCAACCGGCCAAACCAAGGTAGGAGATGACACCTATCTCTTTATGCCAAATGGTAAGCAACTCAAGGAGGGCATTTTGTACGATGGCAATAAGGCTTATTACTATGACAATAATGGCCGGACCTGGACCAATAAAGGCTTTGTAGAGTTTCGTGTCAATGGCCAAGACAAGTGGCGTTACTTCAATGGTGATGGCTCTATCGCTATTGGTCTGGTGACACTGGATAACCGGACGCTCTACTTTGATGCTTATGGTTACCAGGTTAAGGGACAAACCGTTACCATCAATGGTAAATCCTATACCTTTGATGCTGACCAGGGTGATTTGGAAAAGACCGATAATAAAGATAATCCAAATCCAGCGCCAGATAATCAAGGTGGCTGGGAATCCTTGGGAGACAACCAATGGGGCTACCGCAGAAATGGTAAACTCCTGACCGGTCACCAAACTATTGATGGCCACCAGGTCTTCTTCCAAGATAATGGCGTTCAGGTCAAGGGTGGAACTGCCAAGGATGCTTCAGGCGTCTTGCGTTTCTATGACCGTGACCAAGGACGCCAAGCTGGTAAGGGCTGGTACTCAACATCAGATAACAACTGGGTTTATGTTGATGATTCTGGTAAGGTTCTGACTGGTCTCCAAGATATCAATGGTCAAACCGTCTACTTTGATGAGAATGGTATCCAAGCCAAAGGCAAGGGTGTCTGGGATAATAACGGCGGTCTTCGTTACTTTGAAGCCGACTCTGGAAATATGATCAGAGACCGTTGGAAGAATGTCGACGGAACCTGGTATTACTTTAACCGAGATGGTCTAGCTTCTTATTATAGATGGTAAAATCTAGTCACTAATAACAACACTTTTTCTAGCAAAGCGTAGATGATTTTCTAATCTTTGGCTAGAGGAGGGTTGTTTTTCTTTGAAATTTGGGACTCAAATGACATCTGTAACTAATTTGCAATGGCTTTTCATAGTGTCAAAGGCCCTATTTAGAGCTTTTTAAGAAAAAACGTTTTCTTGCTTATAAAAAATGTAAATAACTAGTAATTTTTTTGAAAAAGTGCTACTATAGTTTGGAAAGTGAAATAGTTTTTAGGTCAATATTATTTTACTATCGAAAATATTATGGGAGAATGATTTTCATGGAAAGAAAATTGCATTACAAATTACACAAGGTAAAAAAACAGTGGGTAACGATTGCCGTTGCCTCTGCTGGTTTGGCTAGCATTGTTGGTGCTGGTTCAGTTGGCCAAACGGTTTCTGCTGATGATTTGGCTCAGGATCAATCCTCAGCCAGTGAGCAGAAGGCTGCCAGCGATCAGAAGCAAGAAGAAGTGGCTTCTGATGCAGCAAATACGGCCAGTGCCAAAGTGACTTCTGAAAAAGAAGTTAGCCAAGCTTCTGACACGACTTCGGAAAGCAGCCAAGTTCAAAGCCAAGACCAAGCTAGTGCTAAGCAAGCAAGCGACCTTGCTCCAGCGACAAAGGCAGCACCACAAGCTGAATCTCAGGCTGGGACAAGCACGGCTAGTTCAGAAGCAGCACCTGCTGCCTCTAGCCAAGAAGTTGCCAAGTCTACTACTGGCTCAGTCAGTCAAAATGAAGAAGAAGCAGCCCTATCGCTTGCCAATATTAAAAAGATTGATGGTAAGTATTACTATGTTATGGCAGACGGTTCTTATAAGAAGAACTTTGCCATTACAGTTGATGGTCAAATGCTTTACTTTGATGCCAAAACAGGTGCCCTGTCTTCAACCTCTACTTATTCTTTCAGTCAAGGTTTGACACCAATTGTTTCTGATTTCTCAGTCAACAACAAGGCTTTCGATTCTTCTGAAAAGAGTTTTGAATTGGTTGATGGCTATTTGACAGCTGAAAGCTGGTACCGTCCTGCTAAGATTCTTGAAAATGGTAAAACTTGGGTTGATTCTAAAGAAACTGACCTACGCCCAGTTCTGATGAGCTGGTGGCCAAACAAGGATACGCAAGTTGCCTACCTTAACTACATGAGCAAGGCACTTGGTGGCAAGGAAGAATTCACAACTGAAACCTCCCAATTGACCTTGAATACAGCCGCTGAGTTGATTCAAGCTAAAATTGAAGCTCGCGTTTCTAAAGAACAAGGAACAAAGTGGTTGCGTGAAGCTATGGCAGCCTTCGTTGCTACCCAATCTCGTTGGAATAAGGACAGCGAACAATACGATAAGGCTGACCACCTGCAAGGCGGAGCCCTGCTCTATACCAATAACAACTTGACAGAGTGGGCAAATTCAAACTGGCGCCTGCTTAACCGTACCCCAACTCGTCAAGATGGTAAAACCCATTACTCTAAGGCTGACAAATACGGTGGTTATGAATTCCTCTTGGCCAACGACGTGGATAACTCTAACCCAGTCGTTCAAGCGGAAATGCTCAACCAAATCCACTACCTCATGAACTGGGGTGAAATTGTGATGGGTGATAAGAATGCCAACTTTGATGGTATTCGTGTCGATGCCGTGGATAACGTCAATGCAGATACTCTGCAACTCTACACCAACTACTTTAATTCTGTTTATGGTGTCAACAAGTCTGAAGCCCAAGCCCTGGCTCACATCTCAGTCTTGGAAGCATGGTCTTACAATGATAATGACTATAACCAAGACACCAACGGGGCTGCCCTGGCTATGGACAATGGTCTACGCTTTTCCCTGCTTTATACCTTGACCCGTCCGATCAATGAACGGACACCTGGTATGTCAACCCTGATTAAATCAGAATATGGTTTGACTGACCGGACTAAGAATGATAAGTATGGAGATACCCAACCATCTTATGTTTTTGTTCGGGCGCATGACTCAGAAGTGCAAACCGTTATTGCACAAATCATCAAGGAAAAAATTGATCCAACAACCGATGGTTTCACCTTCACCTTGGACCAATTGAAACAGGCCTTTGAAATCTACAACAAGGATATGAATAGTGTTAACAAGCACTATACCCACTATAATATCCCAGCAGCCTACGCTGTCATGTTGTCTAATATGGAATCCGTAACCCGGGTTTACTATGGTGACCTCTTCACCGATGATGGTCAATACATGGCATCTAAATCTCCATATTATGATGCCATCAACACTCTCTTGCGGGCTCGCATTCGTTACGCAGCCGGTGGTCAAATTATGGAACACAATTCCTACAAACCATCAGCAGCCATGAAGGCAGCCCATCCAGATGCTGGTAATGTCCTTGGTAACAGCGAAGTCTTGGTATCGGTTCGTTTCGGTCAAGATGTCATGTCTGCCGATGATATGACTGGTGGTAAGCTGGCTAAGACCTCTGGTATGTTCACCCTGATTTCTAACAACCCTGAATTGGAATTGGATGTCAATGAAGAAATCAAGGTTAACGTTGGTAAAATCCATGCTGGCCAAGCCTACCGTCCCTTGCTTTTGACAACTGATAAGGGTCTGCAAAAGTATCTCAATGATTCTGATACCAAGTTGACCAAGGTTGCTGACAAGGATGGTTTCATTACCTTCAAGGGTAGCGAAATCAAGGGTTACAAACAAGTCGAAGTCAATGGTTACCTCTCAGTTTGGGTACCAGTTGGTGCTAAGGCTGACCAAGACATTCGTGTGGCCCCTTCAACAGCGGCTAAGGGTGAAAAGGCCAAGACTTACACAGCTAGCCAAGCTTTGGAATCGCAATTAATCTACGAAGGCTTCTCAAACTTCCAAGATTTTGTTCAAAAAGATTCCCAATACACCAACAAGAAGATTGCCGAAAACACTGACCTCTTCAAAGCTTGGGGCGTAACTTCATTTGAAATGGCTCCTCAATACGTTTCAGCAACCGATGGAACCTTCCTGGATTCTATCATTGAAAATGGTTATGCCTTCACCGACCGTTATGACCTTGCCATGAGCAAGAACAATAAATACGGTTCTAAGGAAGATTTGGCCAACGCCCTCAAGGCCCTTCACGCAGCTGGTATTCAAGCCATTGCTGACTGGGTACCAGACCAAATTTACCAACTGCCTGGTAAGGAAGTTGTTACCGCTAGCCGGGTTGACAACTACGGTCGTGTGAAAGTTGACCAACCACTAGTTGAAAAACTTTATCTGGCCAACACCAAGAGCTCAGGAAAAGATTTCCAAGCTAAATACGGTGGTGAATTCTTAGCAGAACTGCAAAAGAAATATCCTGAAATGTTCACGACTAAGATGATTTCAACTGGTAAAACCATTGATCCATCTGTCAAATTGAAAGAATGGTCTGCTAAGTATTTCAACGGAACCAACGTCCTTGATCGTGGTACGGACTATGTCCTCAGTGATGAAGGTACTGGTAAATACTTTACCGTCAATGAAAAAGGTGACTTCTTACCTGCCTCATTGACTGGTAATAAGGATGCCAAGACTGGTTTCTACAACGATGGTAAGGGCATTGTTTACTACACAACCGCCGGTAACAAGGCTAAATCAGCCTTCGTAACAGAAGCAGGTAATACCTATTACTTCGACTACACCGGCCATATGGTAACAGGCCCTAACGTTATTAACACTAAATTCTATTACTTCTTGCCAAATGGTGTCATGCTTAAGGATGCTATTAAGCAGGATGAAAAAGGTCGTTCCGTATACTACGGTAAGACTGGTGTTATGTACAAGGGTGGCCGCGATAATGAATGGTTCGCCATGACAGACTCTAAGGGTCAAATGCGTTTCCGTCACTTTGATAACTATGGCTTCATGTCAATGGGGCTGGTAACCATCCACGGAAATGTTCAATACTATGATGAAGAAGGTTTCCAAGTCAAGGGTGAATTTGTCACCGATAAGGATGGACAAACCCGTTACTTCGACCAAGGTTCAGGTAACTTGGTTAAGGGACAATTCCTCAACAAGGATGGTAACTGGTACTATCTTGATGACCAAGGGCTAGTTGCTAAAGGAGCTCAGACAATTAAAGGTCAAAAGCTTTACTTTGACACAAAAACCGGTGTCCAAGTTAAAGGGGATTTTGTAACAGATAAAGATGGCAATACCTTCTTTTACAGTGGAGATACTGGCGATTTAATCCTTGGTCAGTTCTTCTCAACTGGAAATAATGCTTGGTTCTATGCTGATGAAAATGGTCATGTCGCTAAGGGAGCTAAGACTATCAGAGGTCAGAAGCTCTACTTTGATACAAAAACAGGTCAGCAAGCTAAGGGACGCTTTATCCGTGATGACAAGGGGGTTCGTTACTATGATGCTGACACAGGTACCTTGGTAACCAACGCTTTCCTTGAAACTAAGGCTGGTTCTAACCAATGGTATTACATGGGAGCAGATGGTTATGCTGTCAAGGGGAACCAGACCATAAAAAATCAGCACATGCATTTTGATGCTGAAACTGGCCAACAAGCTAAGGGAATTATAGTGACAGATGCCAATGGTCGCAAGTATTTCTATGATACTTTTACTGGCAGTCGTGTTGTAAACCAATTTGTTTTGGTTAATGGAAATTGGTATTTCTTTGGTTATGATGGAGCTGCAGTAACAGGTTTCCATGATATCAAGGGACAACACCTTTACTTCAATTCCGATGGAACACAGGCCAAAGGGACTACGGTAAAAATTGGCAATCGCAGCTATACCTTTGATGCTCACACTGGTGAGCTGACATCTGTTCATTATGGCTGATTGTCAGACTGCAAAGAAAAGAATCGAGTTTCTCGGTTCTTTTTTGAATTTGGTTAAGTTTCAAATCTTATATTGGCCTTGCCTGCCGGAAAATTTTGATTTTCGAAGAGGATAAGGTGACATTTTAAGCTGGAATAGCGACATTTGGGGATATGTCTATAGACTGCAGGCTATAGGTATAGTAGACTGTATTAGTTGAATTTACTCAGCAACATTAACTCTCATAAATCTGAAAGGAATTATCACAAATGAAATCACCAATCAAGAAAATCCTCTTCACCTCAGCCTTAGTAGCTGCCATTTTTGCTGCGGGGTCTAGCGTTTCAGCTCTAGGTGTAACGGAAACCAACCGCTACGGCAGAGCGGAGAATCCTAATCTTCATCGGACTTTTTATGATTACAATGTCCACAACATGGATATCAACGGCAACCCTATTCAAGAGCAAGGGACTGATTTCAGCCAATATTACTGGCGTGGAGATGAATCCGGTAGCACAACTAGCTATGATGAAAATACCCATGTAACCACAACCATCACCTATACCGTCCGTTACTGGGAAGCTAAATAAATGATTTAGTTGCTTTAAAGCAGCTATTAGTTACCAAGAAGTGAGGTTGGAGCCCGTTGGGTTCTGACTTTTTTCTTTTTTTAATGTTCAGCTTGATTTGTTCGTAAGCCGTTTTCCTCTGTTATAATAAAGATATTAAAAGAGAAAGTGAGTCAGTTTCTATGACCAATACTATAGATTTATCAAGACCGGTTGCTGAGATTTTGGAGGAGCATCCGGAGCTCAAGGATATTCTCCTTGAACTGGGGTTTAAACCCTTGGCTAACCCCCTGATGTTAAAAACTTTGGGACGAACTACAAGCCTTAAGGCAGGCTCGAAGTTGGCCAAGATTCCCCTAGAAAAAATAAAGCAAACATTGGAATTTAATGGCTATGAGGTGAAGGGAGATTGAGATGGCAGAAGAACGTATTGAAATACTAAAAGATATCCTTTTGGATCTTCATCAAGGTAGCAGTCCTGAGGCGGTTCAAGAACGTTTTGATAGAACTTTTAAGGGAGTCTCAGCTTTAGAAATCTCTCTGATGGAGCATGAACTTATGTCTGACGAAAAGTCTGGTGTGACTTTTGAGGATGTCATGGACCTCTGTGATGTCCATGCTAATCTCTTCAAGAATGCTGTTCAAGGTGTGGAAGTAGCTGATAGTGACCAACCTGGCCATCCTGTTTATGTTTTTAAGCAAGAAAACTTAGCCTTGCGTGGCGCTCTTTTGAGGATTCGTCGACTCTTAGAAAATCTAGCTCAGCCTGAAAATGAGGAATTTCAGACTGATATTCTTAAGGGTTTAAAAAATCAAATTCGCTTGTTGGGACAATTCCGGCGACATTATCAACGCAAGGAAGAGCTTTTCTTTCCCATTATGGAATCTTATGGTCATGATTCGCCCCCCAGAGTGATGTGGGGTGTTGATGATGAGATTCGTCAGCTTTTTAAGGATTTTCAAACCAAGGTGGAAGAGTTGCCAGCTCTTGAGATTTCAATTGTTAGACAAAGCTTCGAGGCCTTTGCTGATGAATTTGAACAGATGATTTTTAAGGAAGAATCTATTCTTTTAATGATTCTTCTTGAGATTTTCACCCAGGATGATTGGTTGAAGATTGCTGAAGAAAGCGAGGCTATTGGTTATGCCATTGTTAAGCCAGAAGAGGTATGGATTCCCAAGAGGGAAAGTTTTGAGCCTAATCAACCGTCTCCTGCCGATAGTAATCAGCTAGAAAGGGATTCAAAAGTAGTAGATGAGCAAACCTCAAAACAGAGCCAGGCTAATAATCCTAGGCCTCTAGATTGGGACGCCACCAATAAGCAGGAGCAGATTATTGAGACACCAGCTGGTCAATTTCCCCTAACCTTTGAGCCTCGTAAGGAAGCGCTGGATCGCCAAGTACCACAAAAATTTACCAATGGTTATCTGTCGCTAGACCAAGCCAATCTGATTTTGGATCATCTGCCCTTAGAGGTGACCTTTGTTAACAAGGATGATATCTTCCAATATTATAACAATAGCGTTCCCGCTAAGGATATGATTTTCAAAAGAGTGCCCAGTCAAATTGGTCGCAATGTCGAACTTTGCCATCCACCTAGGGTTTTGGACAAGGTCAAGAAGGTCTTTGAATTATTGAAAACGGGTCAGAAGGATAAGGTGACCATGTGGTTCAAATCGCAAAAGAAGGGCAAATTTGTTTATGTGACTTATGCCGCTGTCCGAGACCAAGCAGGAGAATTTCAGGGAGTGCTGGAGTATGTTCAGGACATCCAACCCTTCTTTGATTTAGAAGGAGATAGTCAACGCGATATTATTGATTAAGCAAAAACTGTAGGGGGAGTAGGTTTTGAAAAGCCTCTCCTTTCTTTTGTTCTTGAAAAAAGGTATAATAACAGAATGATTAACGGTATTATCAACCTCAAAAAAGAAGCTGGTATGACCAGTCACGATGCGGTTTTTAAACTGCGAAAAATTTTAGGCGAAAAGAAAATTGGTCATGGTGGAACCCTTGATCCTGATGTTACAGGGGTACTGCCGATTGCTGTCGGCAAGGCGACTCGGGTTTTGGAATACATGACTGAGAGTGGCAAGGTCTATGAAGGCCAGATAACTCTGGGCTATTCCACCACGACTGAGGATGCTAGTGGGGAGCTGGTGCGTGAGACTCCGGTTACTCAGGAGCAGTTGACCGAGGAAGCGGTCGACCAGGCTATGGCAACGTTCTTGGGAGAAATCACCCAAGTTCCTCCCATGTATTCAGCTATCAAGGTCAATGGTCGTAGGCTCTACGATTATGCTAGAGCTGGCGAGGAAGTGGAGCGCCCCCATCGTCAGGTGACCATTAGTGAATTCGCTCGGATATCACCTTTGAGCTTTGAAAATGGTCTCTGCCGTTTTGATTTTCGGGTGGCCTGTAGCAAGGGAACCTACGTTCGAACTCTGGCAGTTGATCTGGGGGTTGAACTGGGCCTGGCCAGTCATATGTCAGCCCTGAGACGGACGGCTTCGGCAGGGCTGGTTCTTGAAAAGTCCTTTAGTCTCGCTGAGATTGCTGACCAGTTGGAAAGGGGAGAAGCAGATTTTCTGCTTCCTCTTGAATATGGGGTTCTTGATTTGCCTAGGGTGGAACTGGAAAAAGCGCAGAAGACTGAGATTTCCTTCGGTCGCTTTATTAGACTGGATTCTCAAGAAGCTATCTTGGCAGCCTTCTATGAGGACAGGGTTCAGGCCATTTTAGAAAGAAGGGGTTACCTTTATAAACCGCGAAAGGTTTTAATCTAAGCATGATGAAAATTATTGAAATAGACAGTTATCAGGCCATTGAGCAAGAAGAGGCAACGGTTCTTGTTCTGGGCTATTTTGATGCCCTCCACAGGGGCCACAAGGTTCTCTTTGATAAGGCCAGGGAAATTGCCAAAAGGGACCAGTTAAAAATTGCAGTTCTAACCTTCTTTGAATCGCCCAAGCTGGCCTTTGCCCGCTTTGAGCCTGATTTACTCAAGCATATTACTTATCCTGAGAAACGTTATGCCAAATTTGCTGACTACGGGGTGGATTACCTCTATCTGACCAATTTTACCACGGCTTTTTCCCAGATTTCTTCGGATGATTTTATCAAGGATTATCTGGGTCAACTCAAGGCCAAGGCTGTTGTCGTTGGCTTTGACTATAAATTTGGTCACAATCGGACAGATGCCGACTATTTAGCCAGAAATTTTTCAGGCCCTGTTTATACAGTAGCAGAAGTCAGCCAAGATGGTCAGAAAATTTCTTCAACTCGGATTCGTCACTTGATTGCTCAGGGGGATGTTGCCAAGGTCAATCAATTATTGGGTTATGAATTCTCCACTCGTGGCATTGTCGTTCACGGAGATGCTAGGGGCAGAACCATCGGCTTTCCAACGGCTAATTTGGCAACTCTAGATAGAACCTTCCTGCCAGCAGATGGGGTCTATGTTACGGATGTCTTGCTCAAAGGGCAACGCTATCGGGCCATGACTAGCATTGGAAAGAATGTCACCTTTGGTGGCACCGAACTCCGCCTAGAGGCTAATATTTTTGACTTCTCTGGTGACATTTACGGCGAAGAACTTGAAATCATCTGGTTGAATAAGATTCGTGAAATGGTTAAATTCAATGGCATCGATGACTTGGTTGACCAACTCCACCAGGACCAAAAAATAGCCAAAGAGTGGACACTTTAGAGTAAGGCTGGCAATTACGTTTTCAAATTTAGAATGCAGTTTTGGAACATACAGGAACGGAATTTCAAGTTATTGGTTTGACTACCTAAGACGAGACGATCTAGGAGGGTCTCTTGGTCTGCTGAGACTGGGCCAATCTGGGAACTGTAAATTCCAGCAATAGGGGGCTCAACCTTACCTAGCATTTTTATAGTTTTTTGTGTATAATGTCAGGGTGAAAGGGTTTTAAAAACGACTTTATGATTACACTATTTTTATCTCCGTCATGCACCAGCTGTCGTAAGGCACGATCTTGGTTAACCAACCACGAGGTTGCATTTCAGGAACATAATATTATAACCAGTCCTTTATCTGCTGATGAGTTGAGAGCGGTCCTAGCTTTGACGGAAAATGGGACTGAGGATATCATTTCGACACGTTCAAAGGTCTTTCAAAAATTGGATTTGGATGTTGATGACCTCTCTATCTCAGAACTGATTGATTTGATTGCCAAAAATCCTAGCCTATTGCGCCGACCAATTATCTTGGATAAGAAACGGATGCAAATCGGTTTTAATGAAGATGAAATTCGAGCTTTTCTGCCGCGCCACTACCGTGAGCAAGAGCTCCGTCAAGCCACGATTAGAGCAGAATTAGAAAGTGACCATGACTAAAAATTATTCCTACCCACTAGATGCTTCATGGAGCACTGAAGAGATTGCATCAGTGCTTTATTTTTTGAATCAGGTTGAGGCTGCTTACGAATCTAAGGCTAAGACAGAGACACTTTTGGAAGCCTATCGGTCGTTTAAAAGGGTAGTGCCAAGTAAGATGCAAGAAAAACAGATCGACCGTGAGTTTGAAAAATCTAGTGGTTATTCGAGCTATCGAGCTGTCCAGGCAGCTAGGATTAATGCAGGAGGGTGGGTTTCTCTTGAAAGATAAATTTGAATTTGCCCAAGATTTAATCCGTCAAGCTGTGACTTATGTCAGAAATCGGATGACTGAGGATTTGCAGATTGAAGAAAAGACTCGCTTTGATGATTTGGTCACCAATATCGATAAAGACACTCAAGATTTCATGGTTAGTCGTATTCAGGCAAACTACCCAGATGACTACATCCTGGGGGAAGAAAATGATCTTTACCACGATGTCAAGGAAGGTCATGTCTGGGTGTTAGATCCCATTGATGGGACTGTTAATTTTATTGCTCAGGGTCGTGATTTTGCCGTCATGATTGCTTACTACGAAGAAGGACTTGGAAAATTTGGTCTTATCTATGATGTTACAGGTGGGAACCTCTACAGCGGTGGAGGTCAATTCGAAGTGACCTGTAATGGCAAGCCTTTATCCTCCTACCAGAATCGCCCTTTGTTTCGACAGTTGCTGGGGGCTAATGGTCGGATGTATGCTGACAACTACCTTGGTCTAGCGGACTTTGCCCAGGAGCTCCTTGGTGTACGTGTGCTAGGGAGTGCTGGTATTAGTATGAGCCGAGTTTTAGAGGGCCAACTCTTTGGTTATTGTTCGTCTATTTCTCCTTGGGATTATGCAGCTGCTAGTATTATGGGGGAAAAGTTGGGCTATGAACTCTTGACCATGACCGGAGAACCTCTAGACTATAAAAGTCGCCAAGCGGTGATGTTTATTCCGAAAGCAGAAGTAGCCAGAGTGAAAAAAGTCATTCACAAGTAAAGATAAATCTAAGAGCTATCTCATTAAGTAAGATAGCTTTTTTATATTCACAGATTCTAGCGTGGGAGGTAAGTTTTTTGTGAAGAATAAACTATTTCAAAAGGTAGGAAATAACTTTGTAAAATTATAATAATTAATTAGTAATAATTCAAATAATATGTTATTATGATTAAGATATTGAAATAGTTTGAAGAGAGATACAATTTCACATATCGAACAAATAATCATAAAGGAGTTTCCCATGGAGAGAGAAACAAAATTGCATTACAAGATGCGTAAAGTCAAGAAAAGATGGGTAACTGTAGCGATTGCTACGGTCGCTCTGCCAATGTCTCTATTGTTGGCACCATCTGCAAGTGCAGATGACAGTGTTGCAGCAACCAATCAAACAAGTCTTACATCTAACCAGTCTAACCAAGTAGCTGTTACCACAACTAATAATCAAGCATTTTCTGTAGTTGAAACAACAGCGAATGCTGTTTCGACTCAATCTAATCAAGATTACCTTGAAGTGGGTGACAGTGTTGAAATTGCAGTCACTCCTGATAGTAATGCCCAAACTAACGATACTGTTTCTTCTAATGAGAGTGCGCAAGTGCAATCGTCTGTTGTTAGAACTCAAGTAAATCGCATGGTTCCAACTAATACAGCAACCACAGCAGCGACAAGGCAGGCTCAAGCTCAACCAAAAGTTGTTAAAACAGAAGTAAGTAGGTTGGTGGCGACAAGGCCCGATTTTAAAAATACTGGCACAAATCTCAATAATTTTAATCTGAAAAATTCAGTAGTTCAGCCACAAGAGAATAATTTTGCAAAGAATAACCAAGCTTACAGCAATCAGGCTGAAAGCTTTGAAACCGTCGATAATTACCTGACTGCAGATTCTTGGTATCGGCCCAAGGCCATCCTGAAGGATGGGAAAACTTGGACTGCAAGTAGTGAGAGCGACTTCCGGCCAGTCTTGATGTCATGGTGGCCAGACACGGCAACTAAGACGGCCTATGTTAACTTCTGGGCTAAGGAAGGTCTGATTTCTAATCAAGCAGCAAGAAATATAGATACAGCGGTTCAATCTATTCAAACCGCTATTGAAAAGAAGATTTCTACTGAAGGGAATACTGCTTGGTTGCGCAGCAAAATGACTCAATTTGTGCAATCACAAAGTCAGTGGAATATCAATTCTGAAAATCCAACGAGTTATCCTAGCCAAGACCACTTGCAAGGTGGTGCCCTGCTCTTTTCAAACAGTGATGCTACGGCCCAGGCCAATTCAAACTGGCGTTTGCTTAATCGCAATCCCTCTCAGCAGGATGGTCATGTCAACTATCATAAATCATCTTACGGTGGTTATGAATTGCTCTTAGCCAATGATGTGGATAACTCAAATCCAATCGTTCAAGCAGAACAGCTTAACCACTTCCACTACCTCATGAACTGGGGTGAAATTGTTATGGGCGATAAGGATGCCAACTTTGACGGTGTCCGGGTCGATGCAGTTGATAATGTTGATGCTGACTTGCTCCAAATTCAACGGGATTACTATAAAGCAAAATACGGTACGGATAAAAGCGAAAAAAATGCGATCGACCACTTGTCAATTTTGGAAGCCTGGTCAGGCAATGATAATGATTATGTTAAAGATCAAAATAACTTTTCGCTTTCTATCGATAACGACCAACGCTCTGGCATGTTAAAAGCTTTTGGGTATGCCTCTGCTTACCGTGGGAATTTGGGGAACCTTGCGACTGCTGGCTTGAAGAAACGCAGTAACACTAGTAGTGGGGATCCAATTCCTAATTACGTCTTTATTCGGGCCCATGACTCAGAAGTTCAGACACGGATTGCCACTGTTATTCGTGAAAGACTAGGAATGGGTAATGTTGATGGTTTGACTAATATCACTTTGGATGATTTGGAAAAAGCCTTTGCTATCTATAATCAGGATATGTACTCAGTTGATAAGCAGTATTATATCAACAACCTACCTATGGCCTATACTTGGATGTTGCAAAACAAGGATACGGTTACTCGAGTTTATTATGGTGATATGTATACTGACAACGGTCAGTATATGGCAACTAAAACCCCATTCTACAATGCCATTGAAACCATGCTTAAAGCTCGTATCAAATATGTGGCCGGTGGTCAACAAGCAGGCTATAATCAAGGATGGAATGGCGGAATTTTGACCTCTGTTCGTTACGGTAAAGGTGCAGATAGTGTTACAGATCGTGGGACTAGTGAAACCCGCACATCTGGTATGGCTGTCTTGATTAACAATATGCCTAACTTCCAAGCTTCTAGCGGCGTAACTCTCAGCATGGGGGCTGCGCATAAGAATCAAGCCTACCGTCCTCTCTTGCTATCAACCAAGGATGGCATTGCGACTTACCTTAATGATCGCGATGTGTCAAGTAGTCAATATAAATACACAGATAGTCAAGGACGCTTGAGTTTCAGTGCTTCTGAACTTCGCAGTGTTGCTAACGTACAAGTTTCTGGTATGATCCAAGTCTGGGTACCAGTCGGAGCAGCTGATAACCAAGATGTTCGCACTGCTCCAAGTACGGCTAAGACTACGGATGGAAATATTTACCATCAAACCGATGCCCTTGATTCTCAAGTTATCTACGAAGGTTTCTCAAACTTCCAAGCCTTTGCTAAGACCCCTGAACAATACACCAACGCTGTAATCGCTAAAAATGCTGACCTCTTCAAGTCATGGGGCATCACTCAATTTGAAATGGCACCGCAATACGTGTCATCTGAAGATGGAACCTTCTTGGACTCCATCATTCTCAATGGTTATGCCTTTAGCGACCGCTATGATTTGGCTATGAGTAAGAACAATAAGTATGGCTCTAAAGAAGACTTGGCCAATGCTATTAAGGCTTTGCATGCCGCAGGTATCAAGGTTCTGTCTGACTGGGTGCCAGACCAAATGTATAACCTGCCAGGAAAAGAGGTTGTTACGGCAACTCGGGTTAACCAATATGGTCAAACAACCGCAAGGGCAGCCATCAATAAGACCCCTTACGTGGTCAACACTCGGACTTATGGCGACTACCAAGAGCAGTATGGTGGTAAATTCTTGGATGAGTTGCAAAAGCTCTACCCAAGTCTCTTCACGACTAAGCAAATCTCAACAGGCAAGGCAATTGATCCATCAGTTAAGATTACCAACTGGTCAGCTAAGTACTTCAATGGTTCTAATATCTTGGGCCGCGGAGCTAAGTATGTCCTTAGTGATGGTAAGCAGTACTTCAATTTAACTAGTGGTAAACTTTACTTGCCAACTGCTTTGTTGAGTAATGCGACGACGACTACTCAGCCATCCACTCCTAGCCAACCTACTCAACCATCTAAGCCATCGACAAAATCTGCGGGTATTTCTTACGATGGCAAGGGATACATTTATCGTTTGGCAACTGGTCAACGGGTCAAGGACAGCTTGGTTACCGATAAGGGCAATCTCTATTATTTCGGTAAGACTGGTTACATGGCCACAGGTATGCAGAAGGTAAAAGGGGCGACCTACTACTTTGGTAAAGAAGGCAAGGCTTTGAAGAACGGTATCTATACGGATGCAGCCGGTAAGAGCTATTACTTCAATAATGACGGCAAACGCCTAGAAAATGGGTATTACTCCTTTGGCGTTGACAAGTGGCGTCATTTTGAAAATGGTGTGATGGCCGTTGGACTAACCAAAGTTAAGGGCAAAGCTAACACTTATACTCAGTACTATGATGTCCAAGGAATCCAGGTCAAGGGAGACTTTGTTACTGGTGAAGATGGAAAAGTGAGATATTTCGACAAGAAGTACGGAAACATGGTGACCAACCAATTCATTACTAATTCAAAAGGTCAACGGTCTTTCTTCACTTGGAATGGAACTCGCTATGAAAATGGTTACTATCAATTTGGTGACAAGTGGCGTCACTTCACCAATGGTATTATGGATGTTGGCTTGACTCAGGTTAAAGGGAAATACAAGACCTATACACAATTTTATGACCCTCAAGGAATTCAGGTCAAGGGTGGCTTTGTCAAGGATAACAACGGTAAGCTAAGATATTTTGATGAAAAGTATGGGAACATGGTTTCCAACCAATTTATCAAAAATTCTTATGGCGAACGCTTCTACTTTGGTAATGATGGGGTAGCTGTCACGGGTCACCGCGTTATTGATGGCAAATCTTATTACTTCAATGATAAAGGTGTACTCATTAAAAAATATAGTAATGACTCTACTAGTTATCGACCAGCCTATCGACCACGCTATATTAACAGGTTCTATTCTGGATGGTTTGGTATCTGGTTCTAAGCTCTAAATATTCTTTAAAAAAATGGATAATCCGAAGCTCTATCGTCTTGGATAGATAAAAAAGGTTAGATGGCTGTAAACCTCTAGCCTTTTTGATATAATAAAATCATGACTTTGCCTAAGGACTTTATTGAAAAATATCAAAGATTATTGGGGAATCAAGCTGCAGATTTCTTGGCGACTTTTGAGCAAGAAGCAGTAGCAGCCTTTCGAACTAATCCCCTGAAAAAAGTGCAGAAGGACTTTTCTGACCCCATTGCTAATACCCTTTGGGGCCATTTTGGCAAGGTCTCTGGTAAGTCCATTGAGCACGTGACTGGCTTAGTCTATTCCCAGGAACCAGCTGCCCAAATGGTCGCCCAAGTGGCAGCGCCGCAAAAGGGTATGAAGGTTTTGGATCTGGCTGCCGCTCCTGGAGGGAAGACGACGCATTTGCTTTCCTACTTAGACAATACAGGAATTTTGGTGAGTAATGAGATTTCCAAAAAACGTAGTAAGATTTTAGTGGAAAATGTCGAGCGTTTTGGAGCAACCAATGTCGTTGTGACCAATGAAAGACCTGAGCGCTTGGCTAAGACTTTTAAAGATTATTTTGACCTGATTGTTTTGGATGCTCCTTGCTCTGGTGAGGGGATGTTTCGCAAGGACCCAGATGCTTGCCAATATTGGGACAAGGACTATCCGGCTCAATGTGCTAACCTGCAAAAGGAAGTTTTGCAGGAGGCCATGAAGATGCTAGCTCCATCAGGGCGGCTAGTCTACTCGACCTGTACCTGGTCACCAGAGGAAAATGAAGCAGTGGTGGTCTGGCTCCTAGAAAGTTATCCAGACCTGGAACTCCTTCCTATAGAAAAAATCAATGGGATGGTAGAAGGGCTGGACATGCCCCAGGTGGCTCGGATGTATCCTCATCTCTTTGAGGGGGAGGGGCAATTTGTTGCCCATTTTCAGGATAAGCGATCAGCCCCTAGCCAGCCCCAAAAGGTCAAGTCGCCTAGATCAAATTTGACTGCCGAGCAAAGGCAACTTTGGCAAAATTTTTCTAAGAAATATTTGCGTATAGACCTGTCGGGCTTGCTTCAGACCTTTGGGAATCAACTCTATTGCCTGCCTGAGGGTCTGCCAGATTTGACCGGACTCAAGTTGGCCCGCAATGGCCTCCATCTGGGCACCTTTAAAAAGAAGCGCTTTGAGCCCTCTTTTGCTCTTGGGTTGGCCCTGACCAGCGACCAAGTTAAGCAAGGTGTGACTTTGAGCCCAGAGGATTTCAAAGCCTATGTCTCAGGAAATACGGTCAGCATCTCTGGTGATTACCAAAATGGCTGGTATCAAGTGTTAGCTGAGGGTAATGGTCTCGGATTTGCCAAGTTAGTTAATGGCACCCTCAAGAATTATTTCCCTAAGGGCCTGCGCTTCAATTCTTGATGTAACAGTTCTGTTACATTGGGATGGCTATATATCAAAAAAAAGTCTAATATGATATGATTAGATGAGAAGTTTGATGCTTCTAAGAATTGGCTGATTATGCTTGATTTTGAAAATAAATACAGGATTTTAAAATGAAAAAATGGAATAAAAAGCGTCTCCTTTTCGCCATGATGATGGGGGCAGCCCTTTTCTGCCTATCGGCTTGTGCCTCTTGGATTGACCGCGGGGAGAATATCACCAGCGTTGGCTCAACAGCCCTCCAACCCATGGTTGAAGGAGCAGCAGATACCTTCTCTGAGGAGCATCAAGGCAAGACTGTCAATGTCCAGGGCGGTGGCTCTGGTACAGGTCTTTCCCAGGTTCAGTCTGGCGCTGTTCAGATTGGCAATAGTGATGTTTTTGCTGAGGAAAAGGACGGCATTGATGCCAGTAAATTAGTAGACCACCAGGTTGCTGTTGCTGGGATTGCTGTCATTGTCAATAAAGAAGTCGGCATGAAAAACCTGACAACTGACCAGCTGCAAAAGATTTTCACTGGCCAGTACACCAATTGGAAACAGCTAGGTGGTAAAGATTTAGAGATTACTATCATTAATCGGGCAGCCGGCTCAGGGACACGTTCGACCTTTGACAGTGTGATTATGAAGGGCAAGTCCAGTAAGCAGAGCCAGGAACAAGATTCCAACGGGATGGTTAAGTCCATTGTGGCTCAAACCCCTGGTGCCCTCTCCTATTTAGCCTTCGCTTACGTAGATAGCTCGGTTTCAATGGTTAAACTTAATGGTCATGAAGCCAATGCTAAAAATGTTGCGACTAATGACTGGCCTCTCTGGTCTTACGAACACATGTACACCAAGGGAAAAGCTGATGGTCTAACCAAGGAATTCCTTGATTATGTCCTCAGCGATAAGGTCCAAAAGGGTGTCGTCAAACGGATGGGTTATATCTCTATTAATGATATGAAGGTTACTAAGGACGCCCAAGGTCGTGTGACGAAAAAATAAGGCTAATCATGACTAAGCTAGGGCCGGAAAGAGCCCCGAGCCTATCGGCACGGCTCTTACTGACTGATCTGTTTAGTACATTCCCTTCCTCTAAGGAGTTTTCATGAAAAAACAAGATTTGGCGAAGCAGTTGACCTCGCCTTCAAAAAATTCACGGCTGGAGAAATTCGGTAAGACAATCACTTTCCTCTGCTTAATTCTGATTGTCTTCATCGTGGCCATGATCTTACTCTTTGTTGCTCAGAAAGGTCTCTCAACCTTCTTTGTCAACGGGGTCAATATCTTTGATTTCCTCTTTGGCAAAAATTGGCAACCGACGGTCAAGGATGCTCATGGTAACTACATTATGGGGGCCCTGCCAATGATTACAGGTTCCTTCATTGTTACTATTCTCTCTGCCTTGATTGCGACGCCATTTGCTATCGGCGCAGCTATTTTTATGACAGAAATTTCACCCAAGCGTGGGGCAAAACTTTTGCAGCCAGCAATCGAGCTGCTGACAGGGATTCCTTCCGTCGTTTATGGATTTATCGGTTTGCAGGTTATTGTTCCCTTTGTTCGGGCCCTATTTGGGGGAACTGGATTTGGGATTCTCTCAGGAGTCTTCGTTCTCTTTGTTATGATTCTTCCTACGGTGACCTTCATGACAACCGATAGTCTGCGGTCTGTACCCCGTCATTACCGTGAAGCTAGTTTGGCTATGGGGGCAACCCGCTGGCAAACCATCTGGCGAGTTATCCTAAGGGCAGCCAAGCCTGGTATCTTTACCGCAGTTGTCTTTGGTATGGCCCGTGCCTTCGGTGAAGCCCTAGCTATCCAGATGGTGGTTGGGAATTCGGCTGTCATGCCAACCTCTCTGATTACACCAGCCTCAACCCTGACTTCGGTTTTGACCATGGGAATCGGAAATACCGTTATGGGAACGGTTCAAAATAACGTTCTCTGGTCACTTGCCTTGGTTCTCTTGATTATGAGTTTGGCTTTCAATATGTTGATGAAGTTCATCACTAGGGAGAAAAAAGTAAACTATGAACGCTAAAAAAGTTGATAAGATTGTGACAGCTGGTCTCTATACTATTGCTGGCATTATCGTGGCAGTTTTAGCTGCTTTAATTCTTTATATTTTAGTCCGTGGACTTCCGCATGTTACTTGGCATTTTCTGACTGGAAAATCATCCGCTTACCAAGCTGGCGGTGGTATTGGTATTCAGCTCTATAACTCCCTTTTCCTCTTAGTTATCACTCTGATTATCTCCATTCCCTTGTCTATGGGAGCCGGAATCTATCTATCGGAATATGCTAAGAAGGGGCGTTTGATTAATTTTGTAAGGACCTGTATTGAAATCTTGTCCTCCCTGCCTTCGGTTGTTGTTGGTCTTTTTGGTTATTTGATTTTTGTTGTTCAATTCCAGTATGGTTTTTCAATTATTTCTGGTGCCTTGGCTCTGACAGTTTTCAACCTTCCCCAGATGACCCGTACAGTCGAAGACAGCCTTAGAAATATTCACCATACTCAGAGAGAAGCGGGATTAGCCTTAGGTCTATCACGCTGGGAAACTGTTCTGCATGTGGTTATTCCAGAAGCTATTCCAAGCATTATTACTGGGGTAGTTTTAGCTTCTGGTCGGATTTTTGGTGAAGCTGCTGCCCTGATTTATACCGCAGGCCAATCGGCGCCGAGTGTCGACTGGAGTAATTGGAATCCCTTAAGCATCAGTAGTCCTATCTCAATTTTTCGGCAATCGGAAACCTTGGCTGTTCATATTTGGAAGGTGAATAGTGAAGGCACTATCCCTGATGCAACTATGGTTTCTGCTGGTAGTGGCGCCGTTCTTCTGATTTTCATCTTGATTTTCAATTTATCAGCCCGCTATCTCGGTAAGAAAATGCATGCTAGATTAACTTCTGCCAAGTAAGAGGATAACTAATGACTGAATATAATTGGGACGAACGTTATATCATGAGTTTTGAGGGCAAGGAACTAGCCCTGGCAACTAAGGACCTCCATGTTTATTATGGGTCAAAAGAAGCCATCAAAGGTATTGATATGCAGTTCGAAAAGAATAAAATTACGGCTTTTATTGGTCCGTCAGGTTGTGGGAAATCTACCTTCTTACGTAGCCTCAATCGGATGAATGATACCATTGATATTGCAAAAGTAACTGGACAAATCCTCTATGAAGGGATTGATATTAACCGTCCAGAAATTAATGTTTATGAAATGCGCAAACATATCGGCATGGTCTTTCAAAGGCCTAATCCTTTTGCCAAGTCTATTTATAAAAATATCACCTTTGCCCATGAGCGAGCAGGTGTCAAGGATAAAAAAGTTTTAGATGAGATTGTGGAAACCTCATTAAAACAGGCTGCCCTCTGGGATCAGGTTAAGTATGATTTGCACAAGTCAGCCTTTACCCTATCTGGCGGTCAACAACAACGGCTCTGTATTGCTCGGGCTATTTCCGTGAAGCCAGATATTTTGCTCATGGATGAACCGGCCTCAGCCCTTGACCCAATTGCTACCATGCAGCTGGAAGAAACGATGGCTGAACTTAAGGAAGATTACTCTATTATTATTGTTACCCACAATATGCAGCAGGCTGCTCGGGTCAGCGATTATACGGCCTTCTTTTATTTAGGGGACTTGATTGAGTATGATAAGACAAGACATATTTTCCAAAATGCCCACTGTCAATCAACCAGTGATTACGTGTCTGGTCGTTTCGGATAGAAAGGGAACTTATGACGGAACCAATATTACAGGTCAGAGATTTATCTGTTTACTATAATAAGAAAAAAGCTCTGAACAATATTAATATGGATTTCATGCCCAATGAAATTACAACTTTGATTGGGCCATCGGGTTCAGGTAAATCAACCCTGCTTCGGGCGATTAATCGGATGGGAGACCTCAACCCAGAAGTTACATTGACCGGAGCAATCACCTACAATGGTCATAACATATACGGTCCTCGAACCGATACCGTTGAACTTCGAAAGGAGATTGGTATGGTCTTTCAACAGCCCAACCCTTTTCCTATGACCATCTACGAAAATGTGACTTATGGTTTAAGAATTAAGGGGATTCGAGATAAGGCTGTTCTTGATGAAGCTGTTGAAACCTCATTGAAAGGCTCTTCAATCTGGGATGAGGTTAAAGATCGTCTGCATGATTCGGCTCTGGGGCTTTCAGGCGGCCAGCAGCAGCGGGTATGTATTGCCCGAGTTTTAGCAACCAGTCCCAAAATTATTCTAATGGATGAGCCAACATCGGCGCTAGATCCAATATCTTCTGGTAAGATTGAGGAAACTCTTTATGGCTTGAAAGATAAATACACCATGTTGATTGTAACTCGGTCAATGCAGCAGGCTTCACGGATTTCCGATAAGACCGGTTTTTTCCTGGCCGGTGATTTAGTCGAATTTAATTCAACCAAAGAAATGTTTCTCAATCCTGCTCACGAAGAAACTGAAGATTATATCAGTGGTAAATTTGGTTAATGTCTACCGACTAAATAGATAGAAAGAAATAATTTGCTTATGTTACGTACACAATTTGAAGATGAATTAGATAAGTTGCATAATCAGTTTTATGCGATGGGAACGGAAGTCAGTTCTCAAATCAGTAAGACAGTTCGTGCCTTTATCAGTCATGATCGTCAGTTGGCTAAAGAGGTCATTGAAAGTGATGAGATTGTTAATAACTATGAAACTAAGTTAGAAAAGAAATCTCTAGAAATTATTGCCCTCCAACAACCTGTATCAATAGACTTGCGGACTGTAATCACAGTTCTAAAGGCTTCTAGCGACGTTGAACGCATGGGTGACCACGCTTCAGCTATTGCTAAAGCAACCATTCGGATGAAAGGAGAAGAGCGTATTAAGGAAGTTGAGGACCATATCAATAGAATGGGACGAGCGGTTCGTATCATGGTTGAAGAAGCCATGAATGTCTATATTAAGGCGGATGAAGCAGCAGCCTATGCAGTGGCGGCTCACGATGAACATATTGATAACCTCTTTGTTGAGACGCAAAATATGACTGTTGAAGCCATCAAGGCCAATCCTGATGCAGCCTTCGCTGCTAAGGAATACTTTCAAGTTCTTATGTACTTGGAACGAATTGGAGATTATGCTCGCAATATTTGTGAGTGGGTGGTCTATCTGAAGACAGGAAAAATTATCGAACTTTAGTAACGAATATGTTATAATTAAGATTGGTTTTGGCCGATCTTTTTTTGGCCTAAGAAGTGTTATAAATTATAAATTTAAACCAATTAATCAACGATTAAGGAGTCTTATGAATTCAGTAGAACACTTTATTGAAAAGTTTGTCCCTGAAAATTACAATATCTTCTTGGATATTAATCGTCAGGAAAAAACTTTCTCGGGTAACGTTGCCATCAGCGGTGAAGCCCTAAATAATCAGGTTTCTTTCCACCAAAAAGATTTGGCGATTTCGTCCGTCCTTTTGGATAACCAGCCAGTAGAGTTTGAACTTGATCAAGTTGGACAGGCTGTTCATCTTAATCTTCCAGAAACCGGCAGCATGACTCTGGTTTTGGAATTCTCCGGAAAAATCACCGATAATATGACGGGGATTTATCCATCCTACTACAGTGTTGATGGTGTCAAGAAGGAAGTGCTGGCGACCCAATTTGAAAGCCACTTTGCCCGTGAGGCCTTCCCTTCAATTGATGAACCAGAAGCCAAGGCGACCTTTGATTTGGCCATCAAATTTGACCAAGTAGAAGGCGATCTTGTCATCTCCAATATGCCTGAGGCAAATGTCCAATTGCGACAAGATACTGGCGTTTGGACCTTTGAGACGACTCCAAGAATGTCCTCCTATCTTTTGGCCTTTGCTCTGGGTGACCTACAAGCTAAGAAGGGGCAAACTAAGAATGGAACGGAAGTCGGAATCTTTGCGACCAAGGCTCACAAACCATCTTCCTTAGACTTTGCCTTAGATATTGCTGTTCGTGTTATTGATTTCTATGAAGACTATTATGGTGTTGCTTACCCAATTCCGCATTCCTATCACTTGGCCCTGCCTGATTTTTCAGCAGGTGCCATGGAAAACTGGGGCCTAGTAACCTATCGGGAAATCTACTTGATTGTGGATGAAAATTCAACGGCAGAAACACGCCAACAAGTTGCTCTCGTTATTGCCCATGAATTGGCCCACCAGTGGTTTGGTAACCTGGTTACTATGAAGTGGTGGGATGATCTCTGGCTCAATGAATCCTTTGCTAATATGATGGAGTATGTTTCTATTGATGCCATTGAGCCAACATGGAATATTTTTGAAGATTTCCAAACAACAGGTGTACCACTGGCTCTCAAGCGGGATGCTACGGATGGAGTTCAATCCGTCCATGTAGCGGTAAATCATCCTGACGAAATCAATACTCTCTTTGACCCAGCTATTGTCTATGCTAAAGGAAGCCGCCTTATGCATATGCTTCGTCGTTGGTTGGGAGATAAGGATTTTGCAGCTGGACTCAAGGCTTATTTTGAAAAACATCAGTATCGCAATACTATTGGTCGCGACCTTTGGAATGCTCTCTCAGCAAGTTCAGATAAGGATGTGGCTAGCTTTATGGATGCTTGGCTGGAACAACCTGGATACCCTCTTGTTACGGCTCAAGTTCTTGATGACAACTTGATTCTCAGTCAGAAGCAGTTCTTTATTGGTGATTATGAGGAGAAGAATCGCCTCTGGCAAATTCCGCTTAATAGCAATTGGTCTGGTCTACCAGATACCCTCTCGCAAGCTAGTTTGACGATACCAAACTACTCTGCGCTAGCTGCTCAAAACGAAGGTGCTCTGCGCTTGAATACGGGTAATACAGCCCACTATATCACCAACTATCAGGGACAGCTTTTAGATGGTATTTTAAATGATTTTGCTGAACTAGATAAGACTTCCAAACTGCAAGTCCTGCAAGAGCGCCGCCTCTTGGCTGAAAGTGGTGAAATTTCTTATGCTGATCTTGTACCTCTGTTGACTATGCTGTCAGATCAGACATCCTACATGGTTTCTGCAGCTGGCGAACAAATTATTTCAGGACTAAATCGCTTTATTGATGAAGGATCTGATAGTGAGCAAAACTTTAAGCAAGTGATTAAAATGGTTGCTGGACAGAACTTTGCTCGTCTAGGTTTTGAAAAGCGTGATGGAGAAGCAGATGAGGATGAGATGGTTCGCCAATCAGCGATTCGTCTTATGCTTAAGGCAGATGATGAGACAGTAATAGCTGGGGCGCATGAGATTTTCCAAGCCTATCAGAATCAGCTTGAATCAATTCCCGCTGCCATCCGTGCTTCTGTCTTGAACAATGAGATGAAGCATGCTGAGACCCCTGCTCTTGTCCAAGAGTATTTGGATGCTTATGTTACAAGTACTGATGGTATTTTTAAACGACAACTTTCTAATGCCCTCTCAAATACTAAGGATCAAGCTAGCCTGACCCACATTCTGACCCAATGGCAAAACAAGGATGTAGTGAAACCACAGGATTTAGCAACTTGGTATGCCTATTTCCTCCAACATTCCTTTACCCAGATGGAGGTATGGAATTGGTCAAAAGAAAATTGGGAATGGATTAAATCTGCTCTCGGTGGTGACATGAGTTTTGATAAGTTTGTTATTTATCCATCCAATTACTTCAAGACCGAGGAAGCTCTAGCAGATTACAAGACCTTCTTTGAGCCTAAACTGGATGATATGGCCATTTCTCGGAATATCACCATGGGGATTAAAGAAATTGCAGCACGAGTTGCTTTAATCCAGCAAGAAAAGGCTGCAGTTGAAGTAGCCATTGACCTTGCAGCAAAATAAGAAAAAGTAGGGCCTAGATAGTTTTCTGGGTCTTTTTGATAGGGGGAGACAATAGGCGGTGGCAGTGCCATTAGTCAATGTTTTAGACCCATTTCAGCTAGTATTGATAGACTGAAGCAATATCCTAAGATATAAAGGGAGTTTCTATGGTTTTGCTGGGAAATGATTATTCTTAGCTGAATTTTTATCTACCCTTTGTTGGAATAGGTTAGGACAAGTCGTTAGAATTATGGTAAGATAGAATGAAGATTGGAGTATTGTTCAATGATTAAAATTTTATTAGTAGAAGATGATTTAAGTCTTTCAAATTCCGTCTATGATTTTCTAGATGACTTTGCTGAAGTTACCCAAGTCTTTGATGGAGAAGAAGGCCTATTTGAAGCAGAAACTGGTGTTTATGACTTGATTCTGCTTGATTTGATGTTGCCAGAAAAAGATGGTTTCACCGTTCTTAAGGAATTACGTGATAAGGGTGTTGCAACCCCTGTTTTGATTACAACCGCCAAAGAAGCACTTGATGATAAAGGACATGGTTTTGAACTGGGTGCCGATGATTATCTGACCAAGCCTTTCTACTTGGAAGAATTAAAGATGCGGATTCAGGCCCTTTTGAAGCGTTCAGGTAAAATCAATGATAAGTTGCTGACCTATGGCGATTTAGAATGTGATACCTCCACTAATACCGTTACTGTAAATGGTAAGATTGTCGAATTGTTGGGTAAGGAATTTGACCTCTTGGTTTATTTCTTGCAAAATCAAAATGTTATCTTACCTAAGACACAAATTTTTGATAGAATTTGGGGCTTTGATAGTGATACAACAGTTTCTGTTGTTGAGGTCTATGTTTCTAAGATTCGTAAAAAATTAAAGGGGACGGATTTCGAAAAATGTCTACAAACACTGCGCAGTGTGGGGTATATTCTAAAGGATGTTAAATAAGTTAAAGAAGAGGATCTTTTCTGAAGGGTTCTCGACTTTTCTTCACTTCCTATCCGTTTTCACTGTTATTTTCCTAGTGATGACCATTCTGATTTTGCAAATTATGCGGATTGGAATCTACTCATCGGTTGACGATAATCTCAACAAGGCTGTAGATAGTGTTGATTCTTATATCTACATGAATATGTACAGAGCTAGCCTTTATTCAGCCTTTGGCGGAAAAAATAATTCTGATTTATCTGTTCTAACCGATGGTGATGAATTTTTAGGAAACGGGACAACTTTGCCTGGTAATGCTAATTCAACGGTGAATCAAAGTCCAAATAAATCTCATGTTGAATTGAATGCAACTATTGAAACCATTATATATGACAAGAATGGTAAGGTACTTAATAGCTCGGAAATATTTTCTGGTCTTAATAAGCTGAAAATTGATAAGAGTGAGCTAGGCGAGGTTAACGAGGTTAGTGTTAACGGTAGCTTTCGTGAAAAGGAGCATTATCGGTATAAGACTGTCTCGGTGTCGGACAAGCAATTCCCAAAGGTTGCTTATGTGACGATTGCTATTAGTGTTAACCAATTAGATAGTGCCAATTCTCGCTATCAAATTATTATCATTACGGTTATGATTATTTTCTGGCTCTTATCTGTCTTTGCCAGTGTTTATCTGGCTAATTGGTCGCGTAAGCCAATTCTTGAAAGTTATGAGAAACAGAAGAATTTTGTAGAAGATGCCAGTCATGAGTTGAGGACGCCTCTAACGGTTCTCCAAAATCGTTTGGAAAGTCTTTTTCGTAAGCCTGATGAGACCATTTTGGATAATTACGAGACTGTCGCCTCTAGTTTGGAAGAAGTTCGGAATATGCGGATTTTAACCACGAATCTTTTGAATCTGGCTAGACGTGATGACAAACTTAATCCAGAAATTGAAGAAATTGAACCTAATTTCTTCGACAATATTTTTGAGAATTATAGTTTAATTGCTGAGGAAAGTGGCAAAGTCCTATCTTGTAGCAACCAATTAAGGACCTCAATCAAGTCGGATAAGACCTTGATTAAACAAGTTATGACTATCCTTTTTGATAATGCTGTTAAGTATACTGGAGATGACGGTGCTATAAGGATTACTGTTTCCAATAGTGATAGAAAGCTGGTTATTACTGTTGCGGATAATGGTTCGGGAATCAGTGAAGAAGACAAATCGAAAATTTTCGATCGATTTTATCGGATTGACAAGGCGCGAACCCGGCAGACTGGTGGTTTTGGTCTAGGACTATCCTTAGCTAAGCAGATTGTTGAAGCTTTGAAGGGGACTATTGCTGTTCGAGATAACACACCCACGGGTACTGTTTTTGAAATTAAATTAAATACTTAAAAAGACCTGTCGCTTTTATAGCGGCGGTCTTTTCATCTGCCCAAAATATTGGAGATTTTCTTTTTAAAGATATTATTTCCAGTAAATAAAAAAACCTCCAAAGGGAGGTGAATTTTAGCCAAGTTTAGCTGCAAGACGAGCTTTATCACGGCTAGCTTTGTTCTTGTGAATCAAACCTTTAGAATGAGCTTTATCGATTGCTGAGCTAGCAGCACGGAAAAGTTCTTCAGATGGGTTTGCTTCAAAAGCTTTGATTGTAGTACGCAAAGCTGATTTTTGAGCTGAGTTCTTTTCGTTTTGCTTAACGTTAAGTTCAGCACGCTTGATAGCTGATTTAATATTTGCCAAAGTTTTCACCTCCATTTTTACTAACCATTCCATTATATAGGAAATGGCTGGCTTTGACAAGTCCCAATCACTTTTTCAGGTAAATTTTATCAATCTTATGATTATGAGATTTGTGGAGAATAAGTTCGGCACGATTGCGAGTTGGCTCGATATAATTTTCTAAATTGACTAGATTAACACTTTGCCAAGTTTTCTTGGAAATGGCTAGAGCCTCTTTTAAGTCTAACTGAGTAAAAGAATAGTAGTAGTTTTTCTGATCAGTTTTAGCCAATTCCAGAAGGGTCTGGAAACGTTCCAGATACCATTTCTCAATATGGACAATTTCAGCATCAATATAGATAGAGAAGTCATAGTAGTCGTTCATATAGAGACGGTGGTTTTGCTGGTTTTGAAAGACATTGATGCCTTCGACGATAAGAAAATCTGGTGCTTGAATCGTTTCTTTTTGTCCGGGGACAATATCATAGATTTCATGCGAATAGACTGGAATGGAAAGGGTCTGACCATTCTTCATACCATCTAGGAAATTAATCAGCCGCTCCATGTCATAACTTTCGGGAAAGCCCTTCTTATCCAAGATTCCCTTGTCAATCAGAGTTTGATTGGGGTAGAGAAAACCATCGGTGGTCACCATCTCGACGCGACTATTTTTGAAAGTCCGAGCTAGAAGCAGTTGCAGGAGTCGGCTCGTGGTTGATTTTCCGACAGCAACAGAACCTGAAATGCCAATGATAAAAGGCCTTTTTTTAGCCTGCTTTTGCAGGAAAATTCCCTTGGCAAAGCTGAGATTTTCCTGAGCATTTTTATAGATTTGAATGAGACTAATCAGTGGCAGGTAGACATCCCTGACATCCTGAATGTCAATCTTATCATTGAGACTTTTAATGGAATCCAACTCTGCTTGAGTCAAGGGTGCTTGTTCAGCCTGATGCAAGCCCTGCCAGTTTCGTCGGCTGATTTCTTCAAAATTGATAAATTCATGAGACATAGGACTATTGTAGCACAATTTATGATAAAATGAGGTGACTCAAAAAGGGAGAAAATAAAGAAAAATGGCCAAGATGTACTATGCTCAAAACCCTGATGCTCAGCATGATATCCACGATTTGCAGGTTCAGCTGCTAGGGGAGATTTTTAACTTCTATACCGACTCTGGCGTCTTCTCGAAAAAAATGATTGATTACGGCAGCCAGGTTCTTTTGTCTGCCCTGAATTTTTCAGCCGATCAAAGTCTCTTGGATGTGGGCTGTGGTTATGGCCCCTTGGGAATTAGCCTAGCTAAGGTTCAATGCTTAGAGGTGACCATGGTTGATATTAACCAGCGAGCCCTGGATTTGGCCCAAAAGAATGCCCAACGTAATGGTGTGAGGGTTAAGGTCTTCCAATCCAATGTTTATGAAGCGGTTGAGGACAGTTTTGACCATATTATTAGCAATCCTCCCATTCGAGCTGGAAAACAAGTTGTTCATGAAATTTTGGCAGGAGCTTACGGCCATCTCAATCAGGGAGGCAGTTTGACCATCGTCATCCAGAAGAAACAAGGGGCTCCTAGTGCCAAGTCCAAGATGGAGCAAGTTTTTGGCAATGTTGACCTTGTCAAAAAAGATAAGGGCTACCATATCTTAAGGAGTATCAAGGAATGAGAGCAGTTGATTTAATTCAGAAAAAACGTAATGGAGGTCAATTGACAACTGAGGAAATCCAGTGGCTGATTGGCGGCTATGTGAAGGGAACTGTGCCGGATTATCAAATGTCTGCCTTTGCTATGGCGACCTACTTCAAGGGAATGACTATGGCTGAAACCCGTGATTTGACCATGGCTATGGTTGCTTCGGGTGACCAGCTTGATTTGTCTGCCATTCCTGGGATCAAGGTTGACAAGCATTCGACCGGTGGTGTCGGTGATAAGGTCACCTTGATTCTGGCTCCTTTGGTCGCTAGTTTTGGTGTCCCTGTTGCTAAGATGAGTGGAAAAGGCTTGGGGCATACGGGTGGCACCCTTGATAAACTAGAGTCAATCAAGGGCTACCAGATTGAAGTTGCAGAAGCGGCCTTTATTAAACAGGTCCAAGATATTGGCATTGCTGTCATTGGCCAATCCGAGCAGATGGTCAAGGCCGACAAACTTCTCTATGCCCTGCGGGATGTTACCGCAACGGTTGATACCATGCCCTTAATTGCCAGTTCGGTGATGTCTAAAAAGATTGCTGCTGGCTCTGATGCTATTATGTTGGACGTCACTGTGGGTGATGGTGCCTTCATGAAGACCGTTGAAGAGGCTGAGAAGCTGTCGCGAACCATGGTGGACTTGGGAAAAGAAGTCGGCCGTCAGACCATCGCTGTCATGACCAATATGAGCCAGCCCTTGGGCCAGGCTATCGGCAATCGTTTGGAAGTCCTTGAAGCTGTACAAATCATGCAGGGAAAGGGTCGGGCCGATATAAGAGACTTTATCTGTCAGCTGGCCCAGATTATGCTCAAGCTGGGTGGCCTAGAGGTTGGTCTAGATGATATTGAGCAACACCTAACCCAGGGTCAAGCCTTGAAGAAGTTTGAAGAGTTAGTAGCTGCCCAGGGTGGACAAGTGCAAGACATCTATCGTCCTGTCAAAACCAAGTTTGTCTATGAAGTCAAGGCTGAGCAGTCGGGCTATATAGCAGAATTGCCCGCTCTCTACTTTGGTCGCTTCGCCATGGAAATCGGAGCTGGCCGTGCCGTAAAATCCGACCAATTAGACTATGATGCGGGAATTTTGTTCGATAAAAAAGTGGGGGATGCGGTTTCAGAAGGAGAATTATTGGCAAAAATCTACTCCAATCAAGAAATCCCTCAAAAAAAGATTACAGAATTCGCAAAAAATGTTACAATAAATAACGTAAAAGTCCATAGAAAAGAAATACTAAAAATTATTGATTAGGAGAGAGATGTCAATTAATAAGTATATTGATCACACCTTGCTTAAGCCAGAGGCTAGTCAGGAACAGATTGATAAATTATTGGCCGAGGCTAAAGAATATGACTTTGCCTCAGTCTGCGTAAATCCCTACTGGGTTGCACGTTCTGCCCAAGCCTTAAAGGATTCGGACGTTAAGGTTTGTACTGTTATTGGTTTCCCTTTGGGAGCCAATACAACAGCGGTCAAGGTCTTTGAAACTAAGGATGCCATTGCCAACGGAGCTGATGAAGTGGACATGGTGATTAATATCGGTCAGTTGAAGTCTGGCAACTATGAAGCTGTCAAAGAAGATATTAAAGCCTTGGTTGAAGCATCTGGAGATAAGTTGCTTAAGGTCATTATTGAAACCTGTCTATTGACCGATGATGAGAAGGTTAAGTCCTGTCAATTGGCTGTAGAAGCAGGGGCAGACTATGTCAAGACCTCAACTGGCTTCTCAACCGGTGGTGCTACAGTTGCTGATGTGAAATTGATGCGTCAAACTGTCGGTGATAAGGTCGGTGTCAAGGCCTCTGGTGGTGCTCGTAGTTACGAGGATGCCAAGGCCTTTGTCGGGGCCAGTGCAAATCGAATTGGGGCATCAGCTGGTGTCGCCATCGTCCAAGGAGAAAAGGCCAGTGGCAACAAGTAATTTAGACTTGGTCCAGCTGGCCAAAGAAGCTAGCCAGAAGGCCTATGCTCCCTATTCACACTTTCCGGTTGGAGCAGCTATCAAGACCAAGTCTGGGCAAGTTTTTCAAGGCTGTAATATCGAGAATGCTAGTCTAGGCCTGACCAACTGTGCTGAAAGGACGGCTATCTTTAAGGCAGTCTCTGAAGGTTACCAGGACTTTGTTGGCTTGGCCATTTATGGTCATACCGATCAGCCAATCTCTCCCTGCGGAGCTTGTCGGCAGGTTATGACTGAGTTCTTTGATTTTTCTTGCTCCGTTACCCTTATTTCTAAAGACGGTACGACAGTCGAGATGACAGTCGGTGAGTTATTACCATACTCATTTCAGGGCCAAGAATGGGCACCTGCTAAACATTTGGATTAGACCTTCGGGTTTAAGATATTTTGCAACTTAGTTGCGACTTTTTAGAGGAGGAGTTCATTCATGAAGATGAACAAAAAACTTATTGGCTTAGGTTTGGCAGTGGTTGCCATCCTATCACTTGGTGCATGTAGCCGTTCGTCTCAATCGTCATCCAGCAAGGTTAAGGCTGCGATCGTTACTGATACTGGTGGGGTTGATGATAAGTCCTTTAACCAGTCTGCCTGGGAAGGTATGAAGGCTTGGGGTAAAGAAAATAAACTCAAGGAAAAGACCGACTACACTTACTTCCAATCTAAGAGTGAATCTGATTATGCAACTAATCTTGATGCTGCTCAAAACAAAGGCTTCAATCTTGTCTTCGGTATTGGCTACAACTTGCATGATGCTATTAGCGATGCGGCTAAGGCTAATACAAAAACCAATTATGTTTTGATTGACTCTGAAGTTATTGGTCAAAAGAATGTGGCCAGCGTTCTCTTTGCCGATAACGAAGGTGCTTACTTGGCAGGTATCGCAGCAGCTATGCAAACCAAGACTAACCATGTTGGTTTCGTTGGTGGGGTTAAATCAGACACTATTACCCGTTTTGAAACTGGCTTCAAGGCAGGTGTCGCTTCGGTAAACAAGGGCATCAAGGTAGATGTTCAATATGTTGGTTCTTATAATGACGCAACCAATGGTAAGGGTATCGCTGATTCAATGTATTCGAGTGGTGCTGATGTCATCTACCATGCTGCAGGTGCTTCTGGTACTGGTGTTTTCACCGCTGCCAAGGATATTGACCAAAAACTTTCTGCAGACAGCAAGGACAAGGTTTGGGTAATCGGTGTTGACCGTGACCAAACTGACGAAGGTAACTACAAAGCGACCGATAAAGAATCTAACTTTGTTTTGACCTCTACCATCAAGGAAGTTGGTACTGTTGTTAAGGATATTGCCAATGACCAATTGGACGGTAAGAAGTTCCAAGCTAAGACAACAACTTATGGTTTGAAGGACAAGGGTGTTGATATTGTCACCAATAACCTGCCAGAAAAGACCAAGAAGGCTGTTGAATCTGCTAAGAAGGACATTATTGACGGTAAAACTACTGTTAAAGATGGTGTTAAAAACAAATAAGTAACTTGAGAGAGGGATAAGCAAATTGCGAACTAACCTTAGTGAATTGCTTTCTCCTCCCTAGTTCCTTAGTCTTGAAAGGGCGACCTAAAGGGTCGCTTTTTCAGAGTAAGGCTGAGATTTTTATTTCAGTTAAGAGACCCATAGCTTGGGGAAACGAGTACTCTTTGCAGTTAAAAACTTTCAACTGACAGCCTAGTATGGTCATGTCTTACTAAAACGGTAGAATTTCTTAACCGATGAGGTAAGGGGGGAGTGATACTTTCACCAAAGTGGTATTATTAGTAGCAACTGTGCTTGTTGCTACTAATAACGGAAATTTTGAGAGAGGTTTAGTCCGGTGGACTAAATCTGTCTGAGCCTAAAAACTAGAGAGCGAAGGGCTCAAAATTTATCACGGGGCAAAGATATCAGCTACTAAAGTAGCGATGTCTAACGCCAATCACTATAAGGATTGGCTAGCCCCCTGATTAACTCGGTTAGCCCAGTAAAATCGACTGGCTTAACCTCGTGTAACAATGAAACTCCATCAGGAGTTTGCTTGCGTCCGCACTTTTTACGAAAGTATCCATTGGTAGTTTTGATTTTAATTCAGTATAAGAAGTAGTAGACAAGGCAGGTTCGCCCGTTTCTATCAGAACTGGCGGTCCCAATGAGTCTCTTAACTGTCCTAAAAATTTAGAAGAAAGGGAACATCTATGACACAAGAAACTGTCATTGAAATGCGGAATATCACTAAAAAATTTGGTGATTTTGTCGCTAACGAGCATATTAATCTTGACGTCAGGTCTGGAGAAATCCATGCCCTGCTAGGTGAAAATGGTGCTGGTAAATCAACTCTGATGAATATGTTGTCAGGCTTGTTGGAGCCAACAGAGGGAGAGATTTTTCTAAAAGGTCAGGTTGTCAAGCTGGATTCACCTTCCAAATCAGCCAACCTGGGTATCGGTATGGTTCACCAACACTTTATGTTGGTGGATGCTTTTACAGTCACAGAAAATATTATTCTGGGAAGTGAAGTTACCAAGGGAGCCATGCTGGATTTGAAGAAGGCTAGCCAAACCATTAAGGACCTATCGGAAAAATATGGTCTGGCTGTTGATCCTGAGGCTAAGGTTGCTGATATTTCTGTTGGTGCCCAGCAGCGGGTGGAAATCCTCAAAACCCTCTATCGGGGAGCCGATATTCTCATTTTTGATGAACCAACAGCCGTTTTGACTCCTGCAGAGATTGCTGATTTGCTGGAAATTATGCGTAATCTTGTCAAGGAGGGCAAGTCCATCATCCTGATTACCCATAAGTTGGATGAAATTAGGGCTGTCGCTGACCGAGTGACGGTTATCCGTCGGGGTAAATCCATTGAAACAGTTTCTGTGGAAGGAACCAGCAGTAAGGAACTGGCTGAAATGATGGTCGGTCGGGCCGTCTCCTTCAAAACTGACAAAAAGGCTTCCCAACCCAAAGATACAGTTCTGGCCATCAAAGATTTGGTAATCAATGAAAATCGTGGCGTTCCAGCTGTCAAAGGCCTCTCTCTTGATGTCAAGGGGGGTGAAATTGTTGGGATTGCCGGAATTGACGGCAATGGTCAGACCGAGTTAATTCAAGCTATTACAGGTCTTCGCAAGGCCAAGTCTGGCTCGATAAAGATTAAAGGACAGGAAGTAACAGATGCTAGTCCCCGCCATATTACGGAGATGAGTGTCGGTCATATTCCTGAAGACCGTCATCGTGATGGTATGGTCCTAGAAATGACTCTGGCGGAAAACATGGCCCTGCAGACCTATTATCAAGAGCCTTTCAGTCACCATGGTATTCTCGATTATAATTATATTAATAAGAATGCTAGACGCTTGATGGAAGAATTTGATGTTCGGGCTGCCAGCGAATTGGTTTCGGCCGGTTCCCTCTCGGGTGGTAACCAGCAAAAGGCTGTTATCGCTCGCGAAATTGACCGTGACCCTGACTTGTTGGTTGTCAGTCAGCCGACACGGGGCTTGGATGTCGGAGCTATCGAATATATCCGTAAGCGGCTGGTAGCTGAGCGTGATAAGGGCAAGGCCGTCATCGTTGTCAGCTTTGAATTGGATGAAATTCTGGATCTATCAGACCGGATTGCGGTTATTCATGATGGTAAGATTCAAGGTATTCTTGATCCTAGTCAAACCAATAAACAAGAGCTGGGTATTTTGATGGCTGGTGGCCAATTAGAGAAGGAGGAAGCCCATGTCTAAAAAAATGCAGAACTGGACAGTACCTCTGATTGCTGTCTTCTTGGGAATGATAGCAGGAGCTGTTCTCATGCTCATCTTTGGCTATAATCCTATCTTTGCTTACAATGATTTGTTGTATACTTCCCTCTTTTCTTCTGTTAAGAATATTGGTGAAGTATTGGCACAGACCGGACCGCTTATTTTGATTGCCTTAGGTTTTGCAGTATCCTCCAAGGCTGGTTTTTTCAATGTTGGTCTTCCGGGACAAGCTCTGGCAGGTTGGTTCGTTGCTGCCTGGTTTGCCCTCCTCCATCCCGATTTTCCTAAGCCAGTTTCAATCTTGGCAACAGTTCTGATTGCTCTGATTGCTGGTGGTCTCATTGGAGCTATTCCTGGTATTCTCAGGGCCTATCTGGGAACCAGCGAAGTTATTGTCACCATTATGATGAACTATATAGTTCTCTATTTGACTCAGGGGCTGATTGGTAATTTTTCAAAATCGATTATGAGAACGACAGAAGCTACCCAAAAGGTTTCTCAGTCGTCTTCCTATCAAACGGACTTTCTCAGAAATCTAACCGAGGGCTCCCACTTTAACCTGGGCTTCTTTATGGCTTTGATTGCCGTGGTCATCATTTGGTTCCTGATGAAGAAAACTAAAACCGGTTATGAAATTACAGCGGTTGGTCTTAATCCAAATGCTGCCCAATATGCTGGGATGTCTGCCAAGAGAATGATTGCCCTTTCTATGGTTATCTCTGGGGCCCTCTCAGGTCTGGGAGGAGCAGTCTATGGTTTGGGTTACTTCGAGAACTTCTTCGAGCAGTATTCTTCTCTGCAAATCGGTTGGGATGGAATGGCGGTAGCTCTCTTGGCTTCCAACAATCCGATTGCCATTCCCTTTGCCGCTCTTCTCTACGGAATCCTAGCTATCGGTAAAACTGGTATGCAGGATGTTCCTCAAGAAGTTATTGATGTTGTTTCGGCTTTGATTATCTTCTTTGTTGGATCTAATTATATTATTCGCCGTTATATCAAACTGCGTAAGCAAACAGCTAGCAAAGGAGGAAAATCATGATAGCAGTTATTGCCACAATTGTGGCTTCAACCCTCAGTTATGCGACTCCCTTGATTTTTACCTCAATCGGAGGTACCTTCTCTGAACGTGGCGGTATCGTCAACGTCGGTTTGGAAGGTATCATGGTTATGGGTGCCTTCTCAGGTGTTGTCTTCAATCTAAGCTTCGCTGATCAATTTGGTAAAGCAACTCCCTGGCTTGGCTGTCTGGTTGCTGGTTTGGTTGGCTTAGTCTATTCTTGTCTGCATGCTTTGGCGACGATTAACTTTCGTGCTGACCATGTGGTCTCGGGTACCGTCCTCAACTTGATTGCCCCATCTTTGGCGGTCTTTCTCTGTCGTTTCCTCTACAATGGTAATGGGCAAACACCAACCATCAAGGTGAATTTCAGCACCAGTTCGGTTCCACTTCTCAAGGATATCCCGATTTTGGGCCGGATTTTCTTCACCAATATTCCAATTTTGGCTTATGTGGCGATTATTTTCTCCTTCCTTGCCTACTTCATTATCTTTAAGACCCGTTTTGGTCTGCGTCTGCGCTCTGTTGGTGAACATCCCCAAGCAGCTGATACTTTAGGAATTAATGTCTCTCTCATGCGCTATGCCGGTGTCCTGATTTCTGGTTTCCTCGGTGGTGTTGGGGGTGCAGCCTATGTCCAATTGAATTCTAATAACTTTAGTATTGGAACAATTGTTGGGCCAGGTTTCATCGCTCTGGCAGCCATGATTTTTGGCCGCTGGAATCCAATCGGAGCTATGCTGTCCAGCCTTTTCTTCGGACTGCCGCAGTCTCTGGTTAACAGTACCAGCCAAATTCCAATTTTGGCCCACATTCCAGGACCATATCTGAAAACAATCCCTTATATCATCACTATCTTGGTTCTGGCCGTCTTCTTTGGTAAGGCCGTCGCTCCTAAGGCAGATGGTGTCAACTATATTAAATCTAAGTAGAATTTTTATCAATCAAAGCAGAAGGCTAGAATCAGCAGATCCTGGCCTTTTAACCTATTCTTTAGAATGTAACTATGATAAAATGGAAGTAGTGAGAACAAGTATTTTTATAGAATTGGGAGTTTTGTAAAATGTTAAAAAATCAAATTACGGTTCACTTTCATAGCAGGAGTGAACACTATGAAAATTACAGCATGTGGAAATGGCTGGATGGCTACTGGGGAGAGGACGCCTTCTTTAGCGGACAGGATGACTTCGGCTTGGTCGGACAAATCAATTATCCATCGGAAAACTTTGTCCGTCAGGTAAGTCTTCTGGTCAAGACGACCGATTGGTCCTCCCAGACCTGTGATTATGCAGTTAGGCGTTTCTTGGGCGATGCCCCCAACAATATCTGGATTGTCGAAGGTGATAGCAATGTCTATTATTCCAAACAGGTAGCTCTAACTAGCCCCCTCTATACTGGCCAGGACAATACTGCCTTTGATATGGGGATTAGAGCCAATGATTTTGACCACCGTTGGGCTTACCAGGGTTGGTTAGGCTTTCGTTACCAGGAGAAGAAGACCAAATTCAAGATCTGGTCGCCCCTGGCGGATCGGATTTACCTCCTTCTTTATGAGAAGGACCAGGCACCAGCTAAGATTATTCCCATGGGAAGGGGCCGAAAGGTCAATACCGACCACCACGAATTAAACACACATGGTGTTTGGTCTGTAACCGTTGAGGGAAATTTGGAGGGTTGGTCTTATCAGTACCGTATCTATCACGAAGAGAACTTTTACCAAGATACTAGAGATCCTTATACTAGGGCTCTCAGTTTGGATAACAAGAGATCGTTAATAGTATCGGATTGGAGCTTACGTCCCCAAGGTTTTTCAGTTAAACAAGGCAAGGCAGCTCATTGGCGGGGCGGTAATGCCTGTGCTTCAGTCATCTGTGAGCTGCATGTCAGGGACTTTACCAATGATAGCTCGTCTGGTATAGAAGAGAACTTGCGTGGGACTTTTCTAGGAGCCTGCTACCCTGGGAGCCACAATTTTGCTGGCGATTCGACGGGGATTGATTATATCAAATCTATGGGCTATTCCTATATTCAATTACAGCCCATCTTTGATCATCATAAAACTTATTCGGATGAAGGAAAGATTCTCTACAACTGGGGGTACGATCCGGAAAACTACAATGTTCCGGACAGACAGTTTGCAATGGATCAGATAGATCCTCTGGCACCAATTTTAGAATTCAAGAGAATGATTCAAGCCTATCATGATGCTGGTATTGGTGTCATTATGGATGTGGTTTATAATCATACTTATTCTTCCCATAATTCCCCCTTCCAACTGTCATCACCTTATTATTATTATCGCATGCAAAATGATGGCTCTTTTCAAGATGGTTCAGGCTGTGGCAACGAAACAGCTAGCGAAAAGGAAATGTTTCGCAAGTACATGCTAGATTCCATTCTCTATTGGACTGAGGAATACAATATAGATGGCTTTCGTTTCGATCTAATGGGGCTCCATGATGTTGATACTATGAACCTGATTCGCAACACCTTGGATGGCATTGACCAGCAAATCCTAGTTTACGGCGAAGGTTGGGATATGGGAGTGGGGCTTCCAGTCAGACAGAAGGCCATGAAGGCCAACGCTGATCAGTTGCCTAGGATTGCTTTCTTTAATGACAATGCTAGGGATGCTGTCAAGGGGCGTGAGGTCTATGGAGATATTGAAGCTGGCTTTGTTTCAGGAGCTCCCTTAGAGTGGGAGGTCTCTCAAGCACTCTTGGGTAGCCAAGCTTTTGCACCATACTCAATGCCTGGTCAAGTTTTGAATTATATTGAGGCACATGATAACTATAATCTTCATGATCTTTTAAAAGTTTTACATCCAGAAGACAGTAAAGAAGATAGAAAGGCCAGAGTCTATTTAGCCAATGCCCTGAATCTGTCCATGCAGGGTCTGTGTTTTATGCAGCTGGGTCAAGAATTTATGAGGACAAAAATTAGATCAACTGGAGGAAATGGCGAGATAACAGCTCAAGATTTACTGAGAGCAAGAAATAGTTATAATGCTCCAGATGGCGTCAATGCTGTCAATTGGGACCTAGTGACGGAACACCAAGATCTAATTGAAAAAATAAGGAAACTTGTTAATTTTAAAAAAAACGGACGAGAGCTTTCTGAAACTAAATATGATAGGATAAATTCCAATGAAGTAATTGAAGAAAACGGATATTGTTCGGGAATTGTTAAAGTTACGATAAAGAATACTGAAAATAAGACCTTTATCTTTAATAACCATGAAAAATCTTTTAATTTATACTGACAAAGTTAATTATTTATGTTAAAATTAAACCAATAAATGGAATGCTAATAACTCTTTTGTTCGTTAGTTTTTGGTCGTTGACAACTCAAGCAACCTTTTTATAAGGTTGCTTGAGTTTTTTACTTAGAGATAGGAAAGGCGGGTGATAGGATGACAAAAGATTTAGAACTTTATACATTCGGAACTGGTGAAAATTTTCACCTTCAAAACTATTTAGGTGTTCACAAAACAGATGATGGCAGTTACAGCTTTCGGGTATGGGCTCCACATGCTGAACATGTACAGGTGATTGGGGATTTCACTAGTTGGTTTGATGCTCCCCTAGATATGGTTATGAATCAAGCTGGTGTTTGGGAGGTTAAAACCGACAAGGCCCAGGAAGATCAAATTTACAAATATTTGGTTAAACGCCGTGGCGGTCAGGTCGTTGAAAAAATAGATCCTTGTGCTTTGTATTTAGAAGAGCGTCCAGGTACGGGAGCAATCATTAAAACTTTTGCGGAAAAAAAGTGGAAAGACGCTCTCTGGATGGGGCGTCGTAAACGATTTGGTTTCAAGGAGCGTCCGGTAAATATCTATGAAGTCCATTCCAGTTCTTGGAAATTAGGACCAGAGGGTCAACTTCTGACCTTTAAAGATTTGACTAAGGAATTGATTCCTTATTTGGTCGAAATGAATTATACCCATGTTGAGTTTATGCCTTTGATGGCTCACCCTTTAGGTATGTCTTGGGGCTATCAACTGATGGGATATTTTGCCTTTGAACATACCTATGGCAAGCCTGAAGAGTTTCAAGAATTTGTTGAAACCTGCCATTTGAATAATATTGGGGTTATTGTTGACTGGGTGCCTGGTCACTTTACGCAAAACGATGATGCCCTTGCCTATTTCGATGGCACACCGACTTTTGAATATGCTGACAATGACCGTGCTCATAATCGTCGCTGGGGAGCTCTTAACTTTGATTTGGGTAAAAATCAGGTTCAGTCTTTCTTGATTTCAAGTGCTATGTATTGGATCGAACAGTACCATATTGATGGTATTCGTGTAGATGCTGTCAGCAATATGCTCTATCGTGACTACGATGATGGCCCATGGACCCCAAACGTTTTCGGAGGTAATCGGGACCTTGAAGGGTTTAACTTCTTACAAAAATTAAATGGCGTCATTCATTACAATCATCCTAACGTTATGATGATTGCAGAAGAGTCTACAGCTGCAACACCAATAACAGCCTCTATTGAGTCAGGTGGCCTGTCTTTTGACTACAAATGGAATATGGGCTGGATGAATGATACCCTCAAGTTCTTTGAAGAGGATCCTATCTATCGTCGATATGATTTTAATCTGATTACTTTTAGCTTTATGTATGCTTTTTCTGAGAACTTCATTTTGCCATTCTCTCATGATGAAGTTGTCCATGGTAAGAAGAGTCTGATGCACAAGATGTGGGGAGATCGTTATAATCAATTTGCTGGTCTCCGTTGTCTCTACGCTTATCAGATGTGTCACCCTGGTAAGAAATTACTCTTCATGGGTTCTGAATTCGGTCAGTTCCTAGAGTGGAAATATGATTATCAACTAGAATGGACAAACCTAGAAGATAAGCTCAACCATCAAATGTGGCATTACACTTCTGAACTCAATCAGTTTTACAAGGACCATAAGGCACTTTGGCAGATTGATGAGTCTTACGATGGTATTGAAATTATTGATGCGGATAATACAGCAGAATCAATTCTATCTTTTGTCCGCCGGGATAAGAAAGGTGACCTGCTTGTTTGTGTCTTCAATATGGCTCCAGTTGAACGGCAGTCCTTTACCATTGGAGTTCCGGTGGCTGGGCTTTACGAAGAAGTCTTTAATACTGAACTGGAAGAATTCGGCGGTGTCTGGAAGAAGACTAACCCCGAAACAAAGACAAATCCTGGCCTTTGGAAAGACTATCAACAAACCCTAACCTTCACTATGCCAGCTCTAGGGGCAAGTATTTGGAGAGTTAAACGACATCAACGAACAAAAACGAATAAATAAGTGAGAGAAAGGATCTCTCATCACTTTAACTCATATTTCTCTTTGAAAGGAGTCTTTTATGAAAAATGAAATGTTAGCACTAATCTTGGCAGGTGGTCAAGGTACACGTTTGGGTAAACTAACTCAATCTATTGCTAAGCCAGCTGTTCAATTTGGGGGTCGCTATCGGATTATTGATTTCGCCCTTTCCAACTGTGCTAATTCCGGCATCAATAACGTTGGTGTCATCACCCAGTACCAGCCTTTAGCCCTTAATAATCATATTGGGAATGGTTCAGCTTGGGGTCTTGATGGAATCGATAGTGGTGCAACTATCCTTCAGCCATACTCAGCAACGGAAGGTAATCGCTGGTTCCAAGGAACTAGCCATGCTATCTATCAAAATATTGATTACATTGACAGCATGAATCCCGAATATGTCTTAATTTTGTCGGGTGATCATATCTATAAGATGGATTATGATGACATGTTGCAAACTCATAAAGATAATTTAGCTAGTTTGACTGTTGCTGTCATTGATGTTCCGCTTAAGGAAGCAAGCCGTTTTGGTATTATGAATACTGATACCAATGATCGTATTGTTGAATTTGAAGAGAAACCTGAGCATCCTAAATCAACCAAAGCGTCAATGGGGATTTACATTTTTGACTGGAAGAAGTTACGGGCTATGTTGATGGATGCTCAAAAGAATGATATTGATATGTCTGACTTTGGTAAAAATGTCATTCCTGCCTATCTTGAACAAGGTGAGCCTGTCTATACCTATAATTTTACCGGCTACTGGAAAGATGTTGGTACCATCGAATCACTTTGGGAAGCCAATATGGAATACATTGGTGAAGATAATGAACTCCATAGCCGTGACCGTAACTGGAAGATTTATTCTAAGAATGTGATTGCGCCCCCAAACTTTATTACAGAAGAAGCTCAAGTGGCAGATTCCTTAATTGTTGACGGTTGTGTTGTTTCCGGAAGGGTTGACCATTCAATTCTTTCAACCAGCGTTAAGGTTGAAGAAGGGGCTGAAATTAAGGATAGCTTTATTATGAGTGGTGCTACGATTAGAAAAGGGGCCAAGGTTACTCGAGCTATTGTTGGTGAAGGAGCTGTTATTGGTGAAAATGTTGTCATTGATGGCAGTGATGAAGTTGAAGTTGTTGGTTATAATGAAGTAGTGGGGGTTCCAAATGAAGATTGATAAATATTCTGCCATCTTAGGAAATGCAGTCGGCTACCATGATATGGGGAAATTGACCGAAAATCGGCCTTTAGCAAGTTTGCCCTTTGACGGAAAATATCGTCTGTTAGATTTCCAGTTGTCTAGTTTAGCCAATGCAGGTATTCGGAGCGTCTATGGTATTTTCCGCGGCCAAAATATTCGGTCTGTCTTTGATCATATTCGCTCTGGACGCGAATGGGGGCTCAACACTCTCTTGAGTCATTACTTCCTCGGTTTCTATGAAAATGACAATCAGACCCATATTACAGATTCTGATTATTACCGACAAATTTTAACCTATCTCAAGCGGGCAGACACAGATCAAACTGTTTATATGTCCAGTGATATTCTCTGCAATATTAACCTACAGCAAGTGATTCATCTGCATAATGTTAACAATCACAATATTACGGTTGTCTATAAGAAGGTTTCTAAGGACCATATTTCAGATTCTAATGAGATTCTGCAGATTGACGAAACGGATCATGTCACTGGGAAACTTGATTTGCAAAGTGTTGAAGAGCCTGTTCCAATGTCTGCTGATATATTTGTTGTCAATACGCCATGGCTGATTGAGCGGCTGGAAGAAGAAGCTAAGCAAGAAAATCCGAGGAAAATTCGGTACCTCTTACGTGATCTTTTGGTTGAGGCTGGAGCTTTGGCTTTTGAACATACAGGCTATCTTTCCAATATCAGTTCGGTCAAGTCTTACTATGATGCCAATATGGATATGCTGGATTCGCAAAAATTCTACGCTCTCTTCTATAGCAATCAAAGGGTTTATACTAAGGTTAAAAATGAAGAGGCTAGTTATTTTGCACCGAGTTCAGATGTGAAGCGATCACAATTTGCATCTGGTTCAATTATAAAGGGTAGTGTCAATCATTCCATCGTTTCACGGACTTGTTACATTGATGAAAATGCTAATGTATCAGATTCGGTCATTTTTCCTAAAGTTACCATTGGCCAAGGTTCGGTCCTTGAACACGTTATCGTTGATAAAACAGTTACCGTTCCAGCTGGCGTGACCTTGCGAGGCAGTGCAGAAAATCCTTTAGTTATTGGTAAAGGACAAGAAATTACTGGAGATATTATTCAATGAAAATCATGTTTGTAGCAGCGGAAGGGGCTCCTTTTGCTAAAACTGGCGGTCTGGGCGATGTTATTGGCGCCCTGCCCAAATCACTCGTTAAAAAGGGACATGAAGTTGCTGTAGTTTTACCTTACTATGATGTTGTAGACAGTAAGTTTGGTGATCAGGTCGAAGATGTCATGTATTATTTCACCGATGTCGGCTGGCGCCACCAGTATGTTGGTGTCAAGAAGTTAGTTCAGGATGGTGTCAGTTTCTATTTTCTAGACAATCAATCTTATTTCTTCCGCGGTCATATTTATGGTGATTGGGATGATGGTGAACGCTTTGCCTTCTTCCAATTGGCAGCCCTTGAACTGATGGAAAAGATTGACTTTATCCCTGATATCCTCCATGTCCATGACTACCATACGGCGATGATTCCTTTTCTACTTAAGGAAAAGTATCATTGGATTAATGCTTATAAGAATATTCGCACTGTCTTCACCATTCATAATATTGAATTCCAAGGCCAATTTGATGCTGGTATGCTCTGGGAACTCTTTGGAGTTGGCTTTGAGCGTTATGCTGATGGTACCTTGCGCTGGAATGACTGTCTTAACTGGATGAAGGCTGCCGTGCTTTATGCCGACCGAGTGACAACAGTTTCGCCATCTTATGCCCAAGAAATTATGACGCCTGAGTTTGGTAAGGGACTGGATCAAATCATGCGAATGGAATCTGGCAAGATTTCTGGTATTGTCAATGGAATTGATGCGGACCTCTTTAATCCAGAGACCGACCAGTATTTGGCTACCCCTTTCTCTGTTGATGATTTATCTGGAAAAGCAGTTAATAAGGCCAAGTTGCAGGAACACCTAGGACTACCCGTGAGAGATGATGTCCCTCTGATTGGGATTGTTTCTCGTTTGACTGACCAAAAGGGTTTCTCACTGGTTGTTAGCGAGCTCCAGCATATCCTTCAATTTGATTTGCAGATTGTTGTTTTGGGAACTGGCTATGCTGACTATGAAAATAGCTTCTCATGGTTTGCTAGCCAATACCCTGACAAGTTGTCGGCCAATATTACATTTGATTTGGGCCTGGCTCAACAGATTTATGGGGCAAGTGACCTCTTCCTCATGCCATCAGCCTTTGAGCCTTGTGGTCTGTCACAAATGATGGCCATGAGATATGGTAGCCTACCTCTGGTTCACGAAGTTGGCGGCCTGAAAGATACGGTCATTCCTTACAACGAATTTGACCAAAGCGGAACTGGTTTTTCTTTCCATGGTTTTTCAGGTTATTTAATGACCAAGACCTTAAAATATGCCTTAGAGACATACTTTGATCGTCAAGATGACTGGAAGTTGCTCCAAGAACATGCTATGTCACAAGATTTTTCATGGGATACAGCTAGTCAGGCTTATGTTGACCTCTACCATGAATTAGATTCCGACACATAGTTAGGACAGTCAATATTACTGGACTAACTAAGAGCTGGTAATCTCTATAAAGATTGCCGGCTCCCTAGTAATTTTAGATAAGAAGGCATTTAATAATGACACTAAGTAAAGACCAATTTATTCGCGATTTTAAAGATACTCTTCACGAAGAGCAATTGATTAAGGTTCCTGATGCAACACCAAGAGAGCTCTTTGCCGTCTTGGCTAAAGTCATCCGTAAGTATTATACTCCTCTTTGGTTGGAGCGTAATCGTGCTTTAACCGCCAATAAGGAGAAAATAGCCTATTATTTCTCTATTGAATTTCTACCAGGTCGTATGTTGGAGACCAACCTGCTCAACCTTGGAATTCTTGATGTCGTAAAAGAGGGCTTTGCTGAACTAGGTGTCGATTTTGAAAATGTAAAAAATGCAGAGCACGACATGGCCCTCGGTAACGGTGGCCTTGGTCGCTTGGCTGCTGCCTTTATGGATTCTCTTGCAACGACTGGTTATCCTGGTTTTGGTAACGGTCTACGTTATCGTTACGGGCTTTTTAAGCAAAAAATTATTGATGGTTATCAGGTCGAATTGCCGGATGACTGGTTTGGCAGCTTAGGGAATGTCTGGGAAATCCGTAAGGACCATGATGCTGTTGATGTTCGTCTCTTTGGGGATGTCTACCTAGAGCAAAATCAAGAAGGAAATCTAGTGCCAACCTATCAAAATAGTCAGGTCCTTCGGGCGGTTCCCTATGATGTCCCTCAAATTGGTTTCCAAAATGATGTCGTTAATAATCTGCGCCTCTGGGATGTGGAAATTCCTGAAGATCAAGAAAGCCTCTATCCAAGTTTAGAGTCTCGCCGAGCTATCCAAGATATCACTGCTATCCTTTATCCTGATGATTCGACTCTTGAAGGAAAGCAATTGCGCTTGATTCAAGAATACTTCATGACCAGCGCTGGCCTGCAAACTATCATTAAACATTACCTCAAGCAGGGAACTCCTCTGGAAGATATTTACAAGAAAGTATCAGTCCATATTAATGATACCCATCCTGCCGTGGCACCTGCTGAGTTCATGCGCCTCTTAGTTGATGACTATGGACTTGAGTGGGACCAGGCCTGGAAGGCAACCGTTAACACCATGAGCTACACTAACCATACCATCATGTCAGAGGCCTTAGAAAAATGGGATGCTGAGCTCTTTAAGAAGGTTCTTCCACGGGTTTACCAAATTATCCTAGAAATTGATAACCGTTTTGTTGCAGAACTAGGTAAAGCTGGCTATGATGCCGATGTTGTCAACAATACTCGTATCGTTAAAGATGATCAGATTCATATGGCTAACCTCGCCATCATTGGCGGTCATTCTGTCAATGGTGTCGCCAAATTACACACGGAACTTCTGAAAGAAGATACCCTCAAGAGTTTTTATAAGCTTTATCCAGAAAAATTCAATAATAAGACAAACGGTATTGTAACCCGTCGGTGGACGCAGATTGCAGCACCTGAACTGTCCAGCGCCATTGACCAGTTTATTGGCAATGGTTGGCGGACTGATATTCACGAATTAGAGGGTCTTTCAACCTATTTAGATGATCAAGAAGCGCTGGGAACCTTCTATCAGGTAAAGAAGGATGCTAAGGAACGTCTGGCAAATTATATTAAGGAAACGACAGGTTTTCAAGTTTCAACGGATGCAATTTTTGATGTTCAAGTCAAAAGGCTCCATGCTTATAAACGGCAGCTACTCAACGTCCTCCATATTATTAAACTCTATTTGGATTTGAAAGACAATCCTGATAAGGATATGGTACCGCGTGTCTTTATTTTTGGTGCTAAGGCAGCTCCCGGTTATCATTTTGCCAAGTCGGTTATTAAGATTATCAATGAACTGGCTAGTCTCATCAATAATGATGAAGGCCTAGAAGGTAAGCTCCATGTCTTCTTCTTAGAAAACTATAATGTTAGTCTGGCTGAATTGATTATTCCAGCAGCAGATGTATCTGAGCAAATCTCCTTGGCTTCTAAGGAAGCATCGGGTACATCAAACATGAAGTTTATGATGACTGGTGCCATCACTCTAGCAACACTGGATGGTGCTAACATTGAAATTAAGGATGAAGTCGGTGATGACAATATTGTAATCTTTGGTATGGATAAGGATGCTGTTTATAACCATTACCGATTAAATGACTACCATTCACGTGATTTGTATGATAATGATCCGCTGATTCACCGAGTGATTGATAGTTTTGTTAATGGTACGATACCCAATATTCAAAGTGAGGGTATGGAGATTTATGAGGCTCTTATCCAACACAATGATGAATACTTCCTATTAGAAGATTTCCATTCTTATATTGAAGCTCAGGAAAAAATTGATCGACTTTATCGTAATAAGGCAGAGTGGGCTCAAATTACACTGAAAAATATTGCCAAATCTCATAAGTTTACGGCTGATGATACCATTGTGCAGTATGCCAAGGAAATTTGGGAACTAAAAAAGTAGTGGGTTGAAAAGCTTAGCATTTGAAGAGTTGGAGACAATGGGGATGACAAGATTGTCATTTTTACGGTCTTATTTCTGTACGGTTAATTTTGTCACTTTTCCTAACAGTCCGGAAGACTGTTGGAACTGTCACTTACAGTACTGGGAGTTCAACTTTGTTTCCACTTTTTATGGTGGTTGGTAAGCGCAATGTTAAAGCGTCAATCCCATCATTACAAATTTTACTTATATATGGAAAGGTAAGATTATTAAGACTTTATACAAAGACTAAACATTTGAAGGGCTTTTTCATAGTATAGCAGGGATGAAAACACATTGGCTCTTTGTAAGCTACACAGTGGGTGATAAGAGAATATAGTTGAGAGAATCGGATGGATTCTCTCTTTTTTAGTGTTCAAGGCAGGCAGTATCTTGATTTCAAAAGTGCCAAAGTTTTTTGAAATCTGTATTTACAAACCATTTATACTTAACCAAATTCAAAATTTGATAGTTCCTAACGTAGCAAGTTTATCAGTGATTTTTAATCACTGATACGCTACGGTAAGCACTAGGGAGACTTACCTAACTGCCTGACTCTTCCATTTTCAAATAGAGCATCGTTTTTGAAAACACCATGGCGTTAGTCGTGCGGACGCAAGAACAAACCGTTTGAGGAAGGGGTTGTTAAATCCAAAGGCGTTTCATGGCGACACGAAGTTAGGACAGCCAATTTTACTGGCCTAATTGAGTTAGTGAGGGAGGGAGCTAGCCCATCGTTATAGAGATTGGCGTTAGGGAGTCAGACAGAAAAAGCTTTGACAGTCGTCAAAACCTTCATGGTCCCTCACTTTCCAATTTCAAGGTGTCGGGCTAAAATAGTCCACCGAACTATTTGATTACCCCAGCAAGGGCGACTAGCTTGTTTCGCTGCACCTTGAAGTGGTGTCAAGACAGCAGTCAACTACTGCGACATTTGCTGCTTTAGTAGCTGATGTCTTTGCTCCCTTGCTGATGATGAGCCCCTTAATAGGGGCTCGAAAATTCCGTGATTAGCAACCGCACAGTGATTGCTAATCGTATCCCTACGGCGAAACTATCACTTCAAGCTTACTTTCGTTCGCTCCCCCTCTAAAATGTCTAGCAAACTGGTAATTATAGACTATCTGATTTTTGAATAATATTACAATTCGAACCAATCCTGACGGCTATCTTCTCGAATACTTTGAAGCTTCAAGTAAAAGACGATTGACCGTCCTTACTATAATTTTATGGTGGCGTTTAAAGTTTTACTCCTACAGCGTCTTCATAATCTTTCAGACGATAGGATAGCAGCTATTATATTGTTTGTCTTTACCAATTTCGTGGGACTTTTACACGGTTAGCAAATCATATAGAAGTTTACATAACAGAAAGATATAGAAGCAGTGTATCGTCTGTGTTACAAAGATGATACATTTTTTTAATGATGACATTTTGACGCAATGAAGAAATGTTAATATAAAATATATGCATATTGCAAGTTTTCAATTTTCAAGCATGAGGAGAAGCTATGGACAATACACCTATTATTGAGTTTCAAAATGTTAGTAAAGTCTACAGTGGAAATACAGCTGTAGATAATGTCAGTCTAAAAGTTATGCCGGGTGATTTTATCTGCTTTATTGGTACAAGTGGTTCAGGGAAGACGACCTTGATGAGAATGATTAACCGTATGTTAAGACCCACTAATGGAACTATCTTCTTTAAAGGAGAAGACATTAGCCACTTCAATCCCGTTGAATTAAGACGCAAGATTGGTTATGTCATTCAAAATATTGGCCTCATGCCTCATATGACAATCTACGAAAATATTACACTGGTCCCCAAACTTTTAAAGTGGTCCGAAAAAGCTAAAAGGGCTAAAGCTAAAGAACTTCTTGAACTGGTAGAGTTGCCTGAAGAATTTTTAGAACGCTATCCGTCTGAATTGTCTGGAGGGCAGCAGCAGCGTATCGGGGTAATCAGGGCCCTTGCTGCTGATCAGGATATTATTTTAATGGATGAACCTTTTGGTGCTCTTGATCCGATCACTCGTGAAGGGATTCAGGATTTAGTGAAATCGCTTCAGGAAAAAATGGGGAAAACAATTGTCCTAGTGACGCACGATATGGATGAAGCCTTAAAATTGGCTACCAGAATAGTTGTCATGAATGAAGGGAAAATGATCCAAAAAGATACTCCAACTGGCTTATTGCGTCATCCAGCTACATCATTTGTCGAGAAAATGATTGGTGAGGAGCGACTGATGCATGCTCAAGCAGATATCACTCCTGTGAAATCCGTGATGCTAAAAAATCCTGTTTCTATTACACCTGATAAGACATTTGCTGAAGCAATTGCATTGATGAGGCGAAAGCGTGTAGACTCACTATTGGTCACTGAAGATGACAAGTTGGTGGGGTGGATTGATATTGAAACATTAGGGCAGCATTATCAGAAAAACTTACTTATTTCCGATGTCATTTCTACAATCAATTTTTATGTTAAGGAAGATGATCTTCTTCGTGATACGGCTGAGAAAATCTTGAAACGTGGACATGATTACGCTCCGGTTGTTGATTCAGAAAATCATTTAAAAGGGATTGTCACACGATCATCTCTGGTAGATATGCTGTATGACATTATTTGGGGAACTCAGGAAGAAGAGATGGAGGTGGAATGATGAATGACTTTTTTGCGCAATACGGTCATCAATTACTGGTGAAAACTTGGGAGCAGATTTATATTTCTGCCTTAGCGCTTGCCTTTGGGATTCTTATTGCCATTCCCTTAGGAACAGTTCTGACACGATTTCCGAAAACAGCCAAAATAGTTATCGGTATCACTGGAATGTTGCAAACAATTCCTAGCTTAGCACTTTTGGCTATGATGATTCCTCTTTTTGGAGTCGGAAAAGCTCCTGCTGTTGCCGCTTTATTTATCTATTCTTTATTACCTATTTTGAGAAACACCTATGTCGGCCTTCAGAATGTTGATCCTAGTTTGACGGACAGTGCCAAAGGAATGGGGATGGCTCCGCTTCAATCTATCCTTCAAGTTGAATTGCCCTTGGCTATGCCGGTTATCATGACAGGGATTAGACTGTCAGCGATTTATGTTATTGCTTGGGCAACTTTGGCTTCTTATATAGGTGCTGGAGGTTTAGGAGATTTGATTTTCAGCGGTTTAAATCTCTTTCAGCCTAAACTGATTATTGGTGGGACAATACCAGTTATCCTATTATCTCTTGTTTCAGATTATTTATTGGGATTGTTAGAGAAATATATTGTTCCCAGACAAGAAAGGAAGGCATTGCAGTGATGAAAAGAAAAAAGACGTTTTGGCGACTGATTGGCCTAGTCCTTATCATCTTAGTTCCTTTGCTGTCTTTTGTTGGCTACAAGACAATGAGAAAATCTCAAGGGGTTGATATAAAAATAACCTCTATGACATCAACGGAATCTAGTATCATGGCTAATATGATTTCTGAGTTAATTAATCATGAATTAGGCTATCAGACTACCTTGATTACAAACTTGGGTTCTGCCAATGTTCAGCATCAAGCTCTCTTGAGAGGAGATGCAGATATCGCTTCTATACGCTATACAGGGACAGATTTAACAGGAACTTTATCATTGCCGGCGGAAAAGGATCCGCAAAAAGCTTCTAGGACGGTCAAAAAAGAGTTTCAAAAGCGATTTGATCAAACTTGGTTCCCGACTTATGGTTTTTCTGATACCTATGCCTTTATGGTAACATCGGATTACGCAAAAAAATATAATCTCCAGACTGTTTCTGATTTAAAAAAAGTTCAATCAAGTGCAAAAGTAGGAGTGGACAGCACTTGGATGAACCGTGAGGGCGATGGCTACCGTGATTTTGCTAAAGCCTATGGTTTTAATTTTAAAAGCATCTATCCTATGCAAATTGGTCTGGTTTATGACGCAGTGGAAAGCGATAAAATGCAGACAGTTCTGGGGTATTCAACTGATGGGCGCATTTCTAGCTATGACTTAACGATATTGGAGGATGATAAACGTTTCTTCCCTCCTTATGAAGCTTCAATGGTTGTTAACAATAATCTCTTGAGAAAATACCCCAAGTTAAAGAAGGTCTTACACCGTCTAGATGGCAAGATTAACTTGAAAATGATGCAGCAATTAAACTATCAGGTAGATGATAAATTATTGGAACCTTCTGTTGTGGCCCATAACTTTTTAAGGGAACATAATTATTTTAGGGAGGCAGGTGATTAAATGAAAGATATGACTATGTGGGAGCAGTTTTTCTATTATTTCAGTCACAATGGCGATTACGTCTTTACTCAATTTATTAGACATTTTCTAATTTCCATATATGGTGTCCTGTTAGCAGCAATTGTCGGTATTCCTTTGGGAATTTTGATCGCACGAAGAAGCAGATTAAGAAGTGTTGTTATGGGAATAGCCAATGTTCTGCAGACCATTCCGTCCTTGGCTATGATTTCAATTCTTATGTTGGGATTGGGCTTGGGTATGAAAACCGTTGTTGCAACTGTATTCTTATACTCTTTACTGCCTATCATTGGCAATACTTATTCTGGCATCAGGAGTGTTAACGATGATCTCGTTGATGCAGCGAGAGGTATGGGAATGACAAAGTTACAAAGATTATTCATGGTAGAAATCCCATTATCGCTTTCCGTTATTATGGCAGGTATCCGAAATGCACTGGTTATTGCAGTAGGCATAACTGCTATTGGTGCCTTTGTAGGCGGTGGCGGTTTGGGAGATATTATTGTTCGAGGAACAAATGCCACAAATGGCGGAGCGATCATTTTAGCAGGGTCTTTGCCAACGGCTTTGATGGCTGTCGTTTCAGATTTAGCTTTGGGATTTATTCAAAGATTGTTAGAACCTAAAGGAGCTTCTGTCCATACTTAGCTGGATAAACAGCTCTTGGCTTGCTTCTTGGCGTTGTCTCTCTATTGTAACTTGTAGTAGGGAAGCCTGTGAAATAGGGGAAGGGTTATTTGGTTTATACCTGTCTGGATTAGTCCAGTTGTAAAAGGTTGGGGAAGCAAGTCGTAAAAATATCGGATGGCATTAACTTATTTATCCATAAGATCTATTTTCTAAACTTTTTTCATTACTTTGTGTAAGGCTTTGAGCAAATATTTTGTAATCGTTTGCACTTTGTGATAGACTCCAAGTGTAACACTAATAGAAAGTTGGATAAGCTATGTCAAAAGTTGTTGTTGTCGGAACCAATCATGCTGGTACAGCAGCTGTTAAAACGATTCTGAGTCATTATGGTTCTGAAAATGAAGTTGTTACTTTTGATCAGAACTCAAATATTTCATTCCTGGGCTGCGGTATGGCCCTGTGGATTGGTAACCAAATCTCAACTGGTGATGGTCTATTTTATTCAAGCAAGGAAGAACTCGAAAGCCTTGGTGCTAAGGTTTATATGAATTCACCTGTGACTCATATTGACTATGACAAAAAGGTTGTCACTGCCATTGTTGATGGCAAGGAACATCAGGAGTCCTATGATAAATTGATTTTGGCTACTGGGTCTCAGCCTATTCTTCCTCCTATCAAAGGGGCTGCTATTAAAGAGGGCTCAAGAGAGTTTGAATCAACTCTGGATAATCTTCAATTTATAAAGCTTTATCAAAATGCTAAGGATGTTATTGAAAGACTTAAAGATAAAAATATTAATCGCGTAGCTGTTGTGGGAGCTGGTTATATAGGGGTTGAATTAGCTGAAGCCTTCCAACGTAAAGGGAAAGAGGTTGTCCTTATTGATGTAGCTGATACCTGTATGGCAGGCTATTATGATAAGGATCTAACGGACTTGATGTCTAGAAATCTTTCAGAACATGGTATTGAATTAGCCTTTGGCCAGACAGTTAAGGAAATTTCCGGTCAGAGTAAGGTTGAAAAAATTATTACTGATAAGGCCGAATTTGATGTGGATATGGTTCTTATGGCAGTTGGTTTTCGGCCTAATACAGCCTTTGGTGAAGGCAAACTCAAAACTTTTCGCAATGGGGCCTGGATTGTTGACAAGAAACAAGAGACCAATATAAAAGATGTCTATGCTATCGGTGATTGTTCGACTATCTATGATAATGCTACTGGAGAGACGAATTATATTGCTTTGGCTTCTAACGCTCTTCGGACCGGCATTGTTGCAGCTCATAATGCCGCTGGTCATGAATTAGAAGGAATTGGGGTACAGGGTTCTAATGGCATTTCTATTTATGGACTTAATATGGTTTCGACAGGATTGACTTTGGAAAAAGCACGGCGCTTGGGCTTTAATGCCGATGTGACAGAAATTACCGATTTGCAAAAACCTGAATTTATGGAGACACAGAATGAGCCTGTAACACTTAAGGTTGTCTATGATAAGGACAATCGTCGAGTTCTGGGAGCTCAGATGGCATCTAAAGAAAATATCTCTATGGGAATTCACATGTTTTCCTTGGCTATTCAAGAAGGTGTTACTATTGATAGATTAGCCTTGATGGATATCTTTTTCCTGCCTCATTTTAATAAACCCTACAATTACATTACCATGGCAGCTCTTGGAGCAGAGAAATAAAAAGTACAAAAGCAGCTAATAAATATGTTAGCTGCTTTTGGGAGTTTGCTCTTTCCTTAATAGAACCGAGAGGATGAAATGGAAGTAAAGCATTAATACTCAATGAAATCCCCTTTATCAGTGATTTTAATCACTGATAAACTACGGTAATCGGTAGAGCGAAACCATTAGATCAAGCTCACTTCGTTCGCTATTTCTCTAAAATGTCAAGCAAACTGGTAACTATGAAATTCTCTGATTTAAGGGGGATGAGTTTCTGTGAGAAACGAAAAGAGGCTGGGACAGCCATCATGGATGTCTGTCCCAGTCTCTTTTAACTAGTTTATCGGTGGCTTAGTTTTTAGAAGCAGCTTGGAATTCAGGGTTCTTGAAGGCTTCATCAATGATTCCCTTCAATTCAGTTGCAGAAGCTTGCATCTTTTGCAATTCCGCATCATTCAAAGGAATGTTAACAGGACGAACAATACCATGAGCACCGACAATGGCAGGTTGACCGATGTAGCAATCTGTCACGCCTTCGTATTGACCTTCTTGGAATACTGACAATGGCAGAACAGCATTTTCATCATCCAAGATTGCCTTAGTGATACGAGCAAGGGCAGCAGCGATACCATAGAAGGTAGCACCCTTCTTGTTGATGATGGTGTAAGCAGCGTCACGAACACCTTCAAACAAGCTAACCAATTCGTCACCTTGGAGACCTTGGTTTTCTTCCAAGTATTGTTCAAGGTTAACACCAGCTACGTTAGCGTGTGACCAAACAGCAAATTCTGAGTCACCGTGTTCACCCATGATGTAGGCGTGGACAGAACGAGCATCGACATCAAGTTTTTCAGCCAGGGCTTGACGGAAACGCGCTGAGTCCAGAGAAGTACCGGAACCGATAACACGTTCTTTAGGGAAGCCTGAGAACTTCCAAGTAGCGTAAGTCAAGACATCAACTGGGTTAGCCGCAACCAAGAAGATACCATTGAAGCCAGATTTAATAACTTCAGTGACGATTGATTTGTTGATGGCAAGGTTTTTACCAACCAAGTCCAAACGAGTTTCACCTGGTTTTTGAGGAGCACCAGCAGTGATAACAACGAGGTCAGCATCCGCACAGTCTTCGTATTTAGCAGCATAAATCTTCTTAGGAGAAGTGAATGCAAGGGCGTGGCTGAGGTCAAGAGCATCACCGACAGCCTTTTCAAATAATTGTGGAATTTCAATAATACCAAGTTCTTGAGCGATTCCTTGGTTAACAAGTGAGAATGCGTAAGATGAACCTACGGCACCGTCACCAACGAGGATGACTTTCTTATGTTGTTTAGTTGCAGTCATGTCTAAACATCTCCTTAATTTTTTTGGGCTTTTGCCCATACACCATTATCTTACCACCTTTCCTAAGAAATGTCACTAGCAAAAGAGAGAAAATAGAGATTTTGTAAACGTCTGAAAGCTTGTTTTCACAGGCGAAAATGCTGAAATAATCCCCTTGATATGCTATAATAGTAAGGTATATTTAAACAAGAAAGAGATAGATTTAATGCAAGACAGAAATCTCGTAAATGTGAATCTGACTAGTGAAATGAAGACCAGCTTCATTGACTATGCCATGAGTGTTATTGTCGCTCGGGCCCTACCAGACGTCAGAGACGGTCTCAAACCAGTTCACCGACGTATTCTTTATGGAATGAATGAATTAGGAGTTACACCAGATAAACCCCATAAAAAATCCGCTCGGATTACGGGTGATGTTATGGGTAAATATCACCCCCACGGTGACTCCTCTATTTACGAAGCCATGGTTCGGATGGCTCAGTGGTGGTCTTACCGCCATATGCTGGTTGATGGCCACGGGAACTTTGGCTCTATGGATGGTGATGGAGCGGCGGCCCAACGTTATACCGAAGCCCGCATGTCCAAGATTGCCTTGGAAATGCTTCGTGATATCAATAAAAATACCGTTGACTTTCAGGATAACTACGATGGCAGTGAAAAGGAACCTCTAGTTCTTCCATCTCGCTTTCCCAACCTTTTGGTTAATGGGGCAACAGGGATTGCAGTCGGTATGGCAACCAATATTCCGCCTCACAATCTAGGTGAAGCAATTGATGCGGTTAAGTTGGTCATGGATAGACCCCAAGCGACTACCAAGGAAATTATGGAAGTCATGCCTGGGCCTGATTTTCCGACAGGTGCCTTGGTCATGGGGAAATCTGGTATTCACCGTGCTTATGAAACTGGGAAGGGGTCCATTGTCCTGCGTTCTCGGACTGAAATTGAAATAACCAAGTCTGGTCGCGAGCGGATTGTTGTGACAGGGTTCCCATATGGTGTCAATAAGACTAAGGTGCATGAGCATATCGTCCGCTTGGCTCAAGAGAAGCGAGTTGAAGGGATTACAGCGGTTCGTGATGAGTCCAGCCGAGAAGGGGTTCGTTTTATCATCGAAGTTCGCAGAGATGCATCGGCTAATGTTATTCTCAACAACCTTTTTAAATTGACCAGCCTGCAAACTAATTTTAGTTTCAACATGCTGGCCATTGAAAAGGGTGTGCCAAAGATTCTGTCTCTGCGACAAATCATTGACAATTATATTGAGCACCAAAAGGAAGTCATTGTCCGTCGGACTCGTTTCGATAAAGAAAAGGCTGAGGCTAGAGCTCACATTTTAGAAGGTTTGCTGATTGCCTTGGACCACTTGGATGAGGTTATTGCTATTATCCGTGGCAGTCAGACCGATGCAGAAGCTCAGACCCAACTCATGTCTCGCTTTGACCTGTCTGAACGTCAAAGTCAAGCTATCTTGGATATGCGTCTACGCCGTTTGACCGGTTTGGAACGCGATAAGATTCAAAATGAATATAATGATCTCTTAGCTCTGATTGCTGATCTGGCAGATATTTTGGTCAAGCCAGAAAGAGTTGTGGCAATCATCAAGGATGAGATGGACGAAATCAAACGCAAATACGCTGATCCTCGTCGAACTGAGCTTATGGTTGGTGAAGTGCTTTCCTTGGAAGATGAAGATCTGATTGAGGAAGAAAATGTTCTGATCACCCTTTCTAGTAAGGGCTATATTAAGCGTTTGGATCAAGATGAGTTTCGGGCTCAAAAACGTGGTGGTCGTGGTGTACAAGGTACCGGGGTCAATGATGATGATTTTGTAAAGGACTTAGTTTCAACCAGTACCCATGATGTGGTTCTCTTCTTTACCAACCAAGGTCGAGTTTATCGTCTCAAGGGGTATGAGATTCCTGAATACGGTCGGACAGCCAAGGGACTGCCAGTCGTCAATCTCCTTAAGTTAACAGAAGGGGAAACTATTCAAACCATCATCAGCCTTAATCAAAAAGAAATTAATGAAAAGTCTCTCTTCTTTACCACCAGGCAAGGGGTAGTTAAACGCACCAGCATTTCTGAATTTGCCAACATTCGTCAAAATGGTTTGCGGGCTCTTAACCTCAAAGAAGGTGACGAGCTTATCAATGTCCTTCTGACGACGGGTCATGATGATATCATTATTGGTACTCAATTCGGTTATTCGGTTCGTTTCAGGGAAGAAGTAGTTCGTAATATGGGCCGTGGTGCTACCGGTGTCAAGGGGATTACCTTACGTGATGGCGATCAAGTCATTGGTGCCTCTGTTATTACTGATGACCAAGAGGTGCTTGTCATTACCGAAAAAGGCTATGGTAAACGTACTTTAGCAAGTGAATATCCAACCAAGGGTCGCGGCGGTAAAGGGATTAAGACTGCGAATATCACTAGCAAGAATGGTCCGTTAGCTGGTCTTGTAACTGTTAATGGCCATGAAGATATTATGATCATGACTGATACTGGTGTTATTATCCGGACAGGTATCTCTAATATCTCACAAACAGGTCGTTCAACTATAGGTGTTAAAGTCATGCGCTTGGACGAAAATGCTAAAATTGTGACCCTTGCCCTTATTGAAACTGAAGAGAATGATGAAGAAGAGAAGGAGAAAGAGGTTAATGAAGAAAGCTAAATCTCGACAGTCGGATTTCCGTACGAGGAAAGATTCTTCAAAGAAAAAGCATCATTGGTTTAGAACGATTTTGGTTTTTCTGCTTTTATTGGTCGGACTTGCTCTGGTCTTTAATCGCTCGATTCGTAATTCAGTGATTGCTTGGAACACCAATAAGTACCAAGTTTCAAAAGTTGATAAAAAGACCTTGACCAAAAACAAGAAGGCTAAGGTTAACTATGACTTTGATTCTGTTAAGTCGGTGTCAGCACAATCGGTTATCAGCTCCCAGATGGATGCTCAAGATTTACCGGTTATTGGCGGGATTGCCATTCCTGATTTGGAACTCAACCTGCCTATTTTTAAGGGATTAGGTAATACGGAGCTTTCTTATGGTGCTGGTACCATGAAAGAAAATCAAGTCATGGGAGGCACTAATAACTACGCCCTAGCCAGTCACCATGTTTTTGGGGTTAACGGCGCTTCTAAGATGCTCTTTTCTCCTTTGGATAATGCTAAAAATGGTATGGAAATCTACTTGACTGACAAAAATAAGATATATACTTATACCATTTCTGAAGTCAAGACTGTCAATCCTTCTGATGTTGCTGTGATTGATGATACACCTGGAGCTAAGACCCTAACTCTGGTTACCTGTGATGATGCGGAGGCCAGCCATCGGATTATCGTATCAGCCAACTACAAAGATGAGGTCTCCTATGATAAGGCTTCTCAGAAGATGATTGATGCCTTTAATCGCTCTTATAACCAATTGTCCTTATAGATTTAAAGAAGTGATAAAAAATCAGCTCCTCATGAAAGAGCTGATTTTTTTGGAGTTAAAAGTTCAATTGGATTTTAAAACTTTAAAAAGACTGAAGCAAAAGCACAGACCTAGAATCGGCAACCCAATTTTCCTAGCACTATAAGGTAAGTCGGGAAAGAAATTAGCAAGGTTAGCAGTTAGATGAATTGTGATGATAAATAGTAGTGAGTCCGTCTTTTGATAGAGGTAGGCCAGAAATAACCCCAGTGTAATTGCTGCTAAGCTTTGGCCTAGTCCAAATTGGAGATGGATGAGTCCAAAGCTCAAACTGGAAACTAGGAGAGCTGGAGTTAAGCCATAGATTTTATATAAATTTTTAAATATAAGATAACGAAAAAGGACTTCTTCAGTAATAGGTGAAATTATTAGCACTGATAATATCAGCAGAGGGAAACCGAATGAACCAAAAAAATTTGACTCTGGCTTAGTGCGACTTCTTGAATTGCCGATTGATTTGGACAAAGCTGGGTAAAGAGATAACTTCCTAAAAAACTGGTGAGACAAGTAGTTATCCAACCGATATTGCTAGAACTTCTTATATTTAAATTCTTTTCATTTTTAGAATGACTAGTAAGGTAGACCAAAAACAGAAAGGTGAGATTTGCTAGGGGGGATGAAATCAGGATGAGCCTTGTGCTCAGGTCAGCAAAGTCTCCTGAAGTCAATGTTAGATAAATAAAAGGTAGAAAAAGATTTGTTAATGCTTGAAGGAACAGGTAGCCCAGCAACCATGCTAAGCATTTGGCAACAACTTTCATAAATCCTCCATAATTTTGAATCGCCAGATAAAAACTCACCGATGAAGATTCAATCGGTGAGTTTTGTCAGACAAGATTATTTCACAAAATCGTTAATTTGGGCTTCAATGGTTGCGATCTTAGCCTTAGCATCGTCTTGGGATGAACCGACAGTTGCAATGTAGAACTTGATTTTTGGTTCGGTTCCAGAAGGGCGAACGGCAATCCAAGAGTCATCGCTGAGGTGATATTTGAGAACGTTGCTTGGCGGTGTCGTCAATTTCTCAATGCTGCCATCTTGGCTAGTTGCAGTTAATTCTAGGAAGTCTTCAGTTTTAACAGTAGCTGTATCGTTGAAATCCTTTGGACCATTGTTGCGGAACTTGTCCATAATCTTCTTGATTTCGGAAGCTCCATCAACACCAGACAGGGTGACAGAAATAGTCTTTTCAGCATAGTAGCCGTATTCCTTATAGATTTCAGCGATGCCATCGGCCAAGGTCATGCCGCGAGAGCGATAGTAGGCTGCAATTTCAGCAACAATTAGAACAGCTTGAACAGCATCCTTATCACGAACAAATGGTTTGATGAGGTAGCCAAAGCTTTCTTCAAAACCAAAGAGATAAGTGTGGTTGCCCTTGTCTTCAAATTCTTGAATCTTTTCAGCGATGAATTTGAAACCAGTCAGAACGTTGAACATGGTAGCCCCGTAACTTTGGGCAATCTTGGTTACCAATTCAGTTGAAACGATTGATTTACAAAGGGCAGCATTGCTAGGTAGGGTACCTGCTGTCTTGTGGGCTTCCAAGATATACTTGGCAATCAGGGCACCAATTTGGTTACCGGAAAGATTGAGGTAGGAACCATCTGGTTGGCGAATTTCAACACCAAGGCGGTCAGCATCAGGGTCGGTAGCCACCAGAACATCGGCATCGACTTGCCGTCCTAATTCTTCAGAAAGAGCAAAGGCTGACTGATTTTCTGGGTTTGGTGATTTGACGGTTGAGAAATCAGGGTCAGCAACAGCTTGAGCTTCTACGACTTGGACAGAATCAAAGCCAGCTTGAGCTAAGGCCCGACGGGCCAACATTTCACCAGTACCATGAAGAGGGGTATAGACAATCTTCATGTCCTTACCATAGTCATCAATTAATTTTTGGTTGATATTGACCTCTTTAACCTCTTTGAGGTATTCCTTATCAACGTCTTCACCGATGACAGTAATCAGACCAGAAGCTTTAGCTTGATCCAAATCAGCAAGAGCAATTTCAAATGGATTATCAATGGCACGGATAAATTCAGTCAGGGCATCAGCGTCGTGAGGTGGCATTTGCCCGCCATCTTCGCCGTAGACCTTATAACCATTAAATTGTTTAGGGTTATGGCTGGCGGTTACCATGATACCAGCAAAGGCCCCCAAGTGACGAACGGCAAAAGAAAGCTCAGGCGTTGGCCGCAGGCTTTCAAAGACATAAGATTTAATGCCGTGTTGGGCCAAGACTTGTGCCGATTCGAAGGCGAATTCAGATGAGAAGTGACGAGAGTCGTAGGCGATAGCAACCCCTCTGTCTTTGGTCGCTTGGTCTTTTGTTTCAAAGAGTTTTGCTAGGCCTTCGGTTGCTTGACGGACGACATAGATATTGATTCGGTTCGTACCAGCACCAATAATTCCCCGCATACCAGCGGTTCCGAATTCTAGATTAGTATAAAAAGCGTCTTCCTTAGTGGCTTCATCCATCTTGACAAGTTCATCGTGGAGATAGTCAGGAAGATCCTTATAATTGAGCCATTTTTGATAGTTTTCAGTATAAGTCATAGTTGCCTCCTCTATATTTTAACCGCTTTCATTATACCATATCATTAAGACAGCTTCAAGATTTGACCGAGGGTGAATAATCAATAAAAATCAAAAGTTGCATTTTGTTATTTTCTTCGCTTTTAAATTTCTAGGCTTGAGGGAAATCTACGGAAATTACAATTGCAAATTTCCTATTTTCCTCACTAACTTCACAAGTAAATTATTATCGAGTTTACTTGTTCTGTGTCGCAATCTAAAATAGTCTACTGGACTATTTAGTAGGCAGTGCGGAAGGATGAAGAAATTATCCAGTGGATGATGTCTTGAAATCCAAGGAGTTTCATTGCGACACGAAGTTAACGCAGTCGATTTTATTGGCCTAACTGAGTTAATCAGGGAGCTAGCTAATCTCAATGGAGAATAATGTTAGGTCCTCGCCTCTTTAGGAGCTGAGGCCTTTGCTCCGTGATAAGATTGAGCCTCAGTCTCAGTCACAATCTCAATCTTCCGTTATAAGCGACATCGGGACTGTCGCTTACAATACTACGGCGAGAATATCAGAATAAATGCCCTTTGATAAGTGATAGATTGGCTTATATAGGTTGATAGTTTTGATTTTAAATGAGTGTAAATTAGACAACAAGGAACCCTAAACTGCTAGAGTTCAGGGCTCCTTGTTCTTATAAAATAATTTTAGGGATTAATTTTTTATTCGCTCCAAGGCAGGGATGAGGGCTAGAATAACAATCCCGGAGATAATCATTTCTGCAATAGCATTATTAGTAAAGACTAGGGCTAGCAGGTGCTGGACATTCCCGGTGTAGACTCCTGAAAAGAGGAGGTAAATTCCCAAGAATACAAAGATAGTATTGGTGAGCGAACCGATAACTCCCGAAAGTATCAGACCTATTTTATTGGTCATAATTTTGTAGATGAAATAGGGGAAGACCCCGATCAAAATCCGAGGAATGAGGGCAATCAGGAGGGAACGCCAAGAACCGTTTGGAGTAAAGGGAGAGAAGAGGTAGCTGGTTGGCAGAAGGACAATCGTGTTCCTAATAATGCTCATGACTCCCATAAAGCCGCCGAGACCAGCCCCGATTTTGGGGCCATAGATGATGGAAGCTACTATAACTGGTATCATGGTCAGGGTCGGTTTGATGGGAAAGACAAAGATCGCAAAAATCATTTGGCTGACAAATTCGATAACGACCATGGTCGCTAGAAGCAAGGCAATTTGAGCTACCTGACGGGACTTATTTCTGTGATTCATTTAGGGTCTCCTCAATCGTTTGAATAATGGTGGGCAGGTCGGCTAGAGCACCGCGACCGATATCGCCACAAGCAAGCTTACTAGAGCGAGGTTCAATCTCTCTGAAGCCAACCTCTTTTAAGGCCTTTAAATTTCTCTGGGTCAGGGGATTATCGTACATCTTGGTGTTCATAGCAGGTGCCACAAGCTTGGGTGTCTCGCTTGGTAGGGCCAGGGCTGTGGCTGTCACCAGATTATCAGCCATACCATGGGCTAACTTAGCCAAGGTGTTGGCGGAAACAGGAGCGACCAAAAAGAGGTCAGCTTCCTTAGCTAAATCAATATGATTGATACGGCCCGGCTGGTCTTCCGTCATGACATCCAGATAGACGGGATTCTTGGATAGGACCTGGAGGGTTAGAGGAGTGATGAAGTCGGTTGCCGCTTGAGACATGATGACCTGAATCTTATAACCCAGCTTTTTCAATTGGCTGGTCAAGTCTGCAGCCTTGTAGGCCGAGATTGAACCGGTGACCGCAAGTAAAATAGTTTTAGTCATCTTTTGTGACCCTTTCATAAATTTTTTGAGCGATTTCAGTCTTAGTTTTGGCAAGCTCTTGGCTGCTTCCATCAACTAGATAGGCCAGATGTTGCTGGTCATGAATATCAGCCAAATCATTGGCCACAATCAGCTCAGCTTGATTATTTTTTAGGCTGGTCCTAGCAACTGCAAAAAGTTCTTCCTTGGGAACTTGGACTAGGAGCTTAAAGCCAATCAGGCGAATAGCTGGGTTCCATTGCTTAACCAGGCTGATAATCTTTGGGGTCTTCTTGAGAAAGAGGACCTGATTATCAGCAGCTGAGGAAATCTTTGCCTCGCTATTCTTCTTACTAAAGAATTGGGATACATCGTCACTTGCTTGGAGCTCCGCTAGGTCAGTCATGTAGACTGGCGTGTAGTCAGAAACCGCCATGGAGTGGATCAGCACTTGGTGAGTCTTGACCAGGGGCTCTAAAGTTTCTGCCAGACTAGCCACGTCAGTCACGATGTTAATGTCCAGACCTGCTTGGGCTTGAGGTTTGACTGCTGATTTGGTTGTTACCAGAGTGACCTGGTGGCCCTTTTGCAAAAAGAGCTCGGCAATGATTTTGCCAAGGTTTCCTGAAGCATGGTTGGTAATCGAGCGAACCTGATCAATTTTTTCGGATGTTCCGCCTGATGTAATTAGGATTTTCATAGGTTGATTATACTAAAAAGTCCAGTCTTAGTAAATGATTTGATAAGGAAGAATAAGGTGAAGAAAGAGCAAGGGAAACGAGTAAAATCCGAACAAATAAATTTCAAACAAAGAAAATATGCGTATTTTTATCATATCTGCTATAATGGATTTATCCTATTAAAAATGAGGTATGTCATGAAGTCTGATATTGAAATTGCACAAGAAGTTGAGCTTCAACCCATCAGCCAGATTGCCGAGAAGGTTGGCATCGAGGCAGAGGATTTGGAGCTCTATGGTAAGTATAAAGCTAAGATTTCCCTTGATAAAATCAAGGCAAGCAAGGCCAAAAAGACTGGGAAGCTTATTTTAGTGACCGCTATCAATCCGACACCAGCCGGTGAAGGTAAATCGACTGTCACCATCGGTTTGGCTGATGCCCTCAATCAGCTGGGCAAAAAGACCATGATTGCCCTGCGGGAACCTTCTCTAGGCCCTGTCATGGGAATCAAGGGTGGTGCAGCCGGTGGAGGTTATGCTCAAGTCCTGCCTATGGAAGACATCAACCTCCATTTTACTGGCGACATGCACGCTATCACAACGGCCAATAATGCCTTGTCAGCTTTGATTGATAACCACCTTCACCAAGGAAATGAGCTGGGGATTGATCAACGCCGGATTATCTGGAAGCGGGTCCTTGATCTCAATGACCGGGCTTTGCGGCATGTGACCATTGGTCTGGGTAGCCCTGTCAATGGGATTCCTCGCGAAGATGGCTTTGACATCACCGTTGCTTCAGAAATTATGGCGATTCTCTGTCTGGCAACAGATCTCAAGGACCTTAAGGAACGTCTGGCTTCAATTGTTATTGGCTATCACTATGATAGAAGTCCCGTTTATGTGCGTGACCTCAAAGTTGAAGGTGCCCTGACTCTAATTCTCAAGGATGCCATTAAGCCAAATTTGGTTCAGACTATCTACGGTACGCCGGCCCTGGTTCATGGTGGTCCTTTCGCTAATATTGCCCACGGCTGTAATTCTGTCCTAGCGACGACAACGGCCCTTGGTTTGGCTGAGTATGCGGTTACCGAGGCTGGATTCGGAGCGGATCTGGGAGCAGAGAAATTCCTTGACATCAAGACCCCAAATCTGCCCAAGGCACCGGATGCAGTAGTTATTGTAGCAACCTTGCGGGCCCTCAAGATGCACGGTGGGGTTGCCAAGTCAGACCTGACTGAAGAAAATGTTCAGGCAGTCAAGGACGGCTTTGCCAACCTCAAACGCCATGTGGAAAACGTTCGGAAATTTGGTCTTCCCGCTATCGTGGCTATCAATGAGTTTGTCTCAGATACACCAGCAGAAATTCAAGCCCTCAAGGAACTCTGTGCTGACATTGATGTGCCAGTTGAACTAGCAAGTGTCTGGGCCCATGGAGCCGACGGTGGTCAAGACCTAGCTAAAAGCTTGGTCAACTTGGTTGAAGGTCAAGATAGCCATTATACTCGTCTCTATGATAATGAAGCAAGTTTGGAAGATAAGATTAGGACCATTGTCACAGGAATTTACGGTGGTAAGGGTGTCGAGTTTGCGGCTAAGGCTAAGACGCAAATCAAGCAGTTCCAGGCCAATGGCTGGGATAAGCTACCGGTCTGCATGGCCAAGACCCAGTATTCTTTTTCAGACAACCAAAACTTGCTGGGGGCTCCAGAAGATTTCACCATTACCATCCGTGAATTAGTTCCTAAGACAGGGGCTGGCTTCATCGTTGCCCTGACTGGCAATGTCATGACCATGCCTGGCCTGCCCAAGCAGCCGGCCGCCCTCAAGATGGATGTTGCTGAAGACGGTACGGCTCTTGGATTGTTCTAATCTTCAAAAGTGCGTTATACTACATCATCACTTAAAAAGCCAACTTTGATTGGCTTTTTATAATGCCATGAAATTATGCCTGAGTATCTTCTGTTCTGGTTTATCCCACGCAGCTATGCAGGAAAGAAGTCTAATATCCAATGAGCACACTTTGCTGACTTTAGCCTAGTTATCCAAGCGCTGTTTATGCTCTTTCGGCTCGGCGATACTGAATAAAGTTGGTCGATTTCACTAACGTTGTGAAGGTAGTAAGGGAGCTAGGGAGTGAGACAATCGTGATTTCGTCAAATCGATTTTCCTCACTCTCTGATTTTTTAGATTCGATAAGAAATAGTCTATTCCCAGACTATTTCTTTCTCACCCCCGCACAGTTGATTAGGATGACCGCTATCACTGGTTTAACAAGGGAGATAAGGACCTTACCGCCGTTTCACTGGCATGTGAGAGACTAAACACTAAAGTATCAAGTCATTCATTACAAATCGACCGCTGGGTCAAAGTGGTTGATGTTGAAAAAGTAATGAGGTGAGGACTTTTGTCCCAGCCTCGTTAGAGCACTGCCACTTTAGTGGTTGCGGTCTTTGCTCCTTTCTATTTTTGATTTTCATCGAGTATAATACCGAAATGGGAAAATGAAATTCCCGACAAGATTGATGAATGGGCAACACCTAAAAAGCTATTGATACAGGTAGAGGAGTGCTAGTTATCATTATCCATTGGCCAGAGAAGTGGCTTCATAGCAATTAATTGACGCAACTATTGATCCTTTGATACAATTGGAACATCAATAAAAAGGGGATTCTTATGGAACTATATGATATTATTGTTATCGGTTTTGGCAAGGCTGGAAAAACTTTCGCAGCAAAATCTGCAGCGCAGGGTAAAAAGGTGGCCATGATTGAGAAAGATGCTAATATGTACGGTGGAACTTGTATAAATGTTGGCTGTATTCCTACAAAAGTCTTGATACATTCAGCCGAAACTGGTCATAACTTTTCAGAAGCAATGGCCGAGCGTAAAAAAGTAACGGAGCGCCTGCGTGCTAAAAACTTTGCTATGCTAGACAAGGCTCCAACGGCTGATGTATACAATGCTACTGCCAGATTTGTTTCCAATAAAGTAGTTGAAATTACTTCGAACGGTGAGAGCAAACAGTTATCAGCCCAAGTTATTATCATCAATACTGGTGCAGTTTCAAATAGATTGCCAATCCTTGGATTGAAAGACAGCAAGCATGTCTACGATAGCACAGAGATTCAAAATTTGGAGCAACAGCCAAAACGTCTGGGCATTATTGGCGGTGGTAATATTGGTTTAGAATTTGCTAGTCTCTACGCAAAACTCGGTTCAGAGGTGACTGTCTTTGATCCTATGTCTCGGATTTTTGTACGTGAAGAAGAGGAAATCTCCTTACTTGCCAAAGAATACATGGAAGAAGCAGGGGTGGCTTTTGAGCTTAACTCTAATATCTCTCGAATATCTAATAAGGATGACTCTGTTATTATCACCACACAGAATGGCGATTATTCGTTTGATGCAGTACTTCATGCGACTGGACGGCGAGCAAATACAGATAGTCTTGGTCTTGAAAATACTGACATTGCACTTACTGACCGCGGTGCTATAAAGGTAGATGATTTTTGTCAAACCAGCGTTGAAAATATCTTTGCCGTTGGTGATGTTAATGGCGGTCTTCAATTTACCTATGTCTCATTAGATGACTTCCGTATTGTCTGGAATTACCTTAATGGCGATCGATCTTATTCTGCAGCTAATCGCCACCATGTTCCAAACACGACATTTATCAATCCGCCGCTGGCGCGTGTAGGAATTGATGAAGCAACTGCCAAGAAACAGGGACTCAATTACAAGGCCAATAGCCTACCGGTTGCTGGTATGCCAAGAGGACATGTCAATGGAGACTTACGCGGTATTTTTAAGGTGGTTATTGATGTAGACAGTCAGCAGATTTTAGGGGCAACTCTCTTTGGTCAAGAGGGCGCATGAACTGATTAATCTCATTACTTTGGCTATGGATAATGGTATTCCTTATACTTACTTTCAACAGCAAATTTTTACACATCCGACCATGGCTGAGAATCTTAATGATGTTTTTAATTTTTAAAAAAGATGAGTTTGAAACAAAGCTAGTTTCAGCTCAAAAAATAGAGGTTCACTTTTTGGTGAGTCTCTATTTTTAGTTTTGAGCCATTTTTTTATTGAGGGAAAAAATATTTTTCTCCGTCTTTTTTTGTCTCGATTCTATGTTATAATTAGGAGCATATATTTAACCTGAGAGGGGAGATTATCATAGACGAAGAAAGAAAAACGACGCGACTGCTAAAAAAGGGAAGACGGAGTCTCTTGCGAGGGATTTTCAGTCGGACAACCGTTATTGTCCTGCTCTTAATCCTGCAACTCTATGTGATTGCGGCCGGTTATATTTGGTTCCAACAATACCAAATTCATATTCAAATTGCTGGTTTGATTATCGCAATTACATCGGTTCTTTATTTGATAAATAGCGATATGGATAGTACGGCTAAGCTAACCTGGATGCTGGTGGTACTTCCCATGCCAGTTCTGGGTGGACTTTTTCTGCTCTACACCAAAATCGACTGGGGCTACAATGGCATGAAGCGGCAAATTATGGGCAATGTCGAAAAAACGTCACCTTTACTCCATCAAAATGATTCCGTTCTAGCCGAACTAAAGACTTCACACAGTACAGCCTTTAATTTGGCCAAGTACCTCAGTTTTGGCGATAATCATTTTCCCGTCTATAAAAATAGTCAGGTCACCTATTTCCCTTCTGGCGAGGCTAAATTCGAAGAGCTCAAGAAGCAACTCCGACAGGCCAAGCACTATATCTTTATGGAATATTTCATCATTGATGAAGGACTGATGTGGGGGGAAATCCTCTCCATCCTAGAAGACAAGGTAGCCCAAGGTGTAGAAGTTCGGGTCATGTATGATGGTATGATTGAGATGACCACCTTAAGTTTTGACTACAGCAAGCGCCTAGAGCAGTTGGGGATTAAATCACGTGCCTTTTCTCCCCTATCCCCCTTCCTATCGACTTATTATAACTATCGCGACCACCGCAAAATTGGGGTTATTGATGGTGAGGTGGCCTTTACTGGTGGTGTTAATCTGGCGGATGAATACATCAACGAGATTGAACGCTTTGGTCATTGGAAGGATACGGCCATCATGGTGCGTGGCCGGGCGGTCGATACCTTCTTGATTCTCTTCATGCAAATGTGGGGGACTATTAAGGATGAGCACAAGGAAGTTCAAGCCTACCTGAGTCACCATGAAAACAAATTGACAACTGACGGCTTTGTTATTCCTTACGGGGATTCTCCCTTGGATAATGAAAAGGTCGGAGAGAACGTCTACATTGATATTCTTAATCACGCCCGTGATTATGTCCATATCATGACCCCTTATTTGATTTTGGATAGTGAAATGGAGCACGCTCTCAGGTTTGCGGCTGAGCGGGGCGTGGATGTGAGAATCATTATGCCAGGAATTCCTGATAAGCAAGTTCCTTACTTCTTGGCCAAGACCTATTACAGACCTCTCTTGGCATCTGGTGTCAAGATTTACGAATACAGTCCTGGCTTTGTTCATGCCAAGGTCTTTGTGGCTGATGATAGTCGGGCCGTTGTCGGTACTATCAATTTGGATTATCGCAGTCTTTATCACCATTTTGAATGTGCCACTTATCTCTATCATTCTTCGGAAATTCCTAAGATTGAGCGGGATTTCCAGGCGACCCTTGAAGAATGCCGTCAGGTTACTCCAGAAACCCTCAAGAAATTGCCTTTCTCAGAAAAAGCAATTGGAGCAGTAGTAAAGGCCGTCGCTCCTTTGCTTTAAATCTGATTATATGTTAGAATGATTGCATGCGATGAGTTGATTTGGTCTTTAAGACCATTTTCGCTGGGAGGTCATTAACGCAGGAGCGGACCTTGATAGTCTGTGTGAACCTTTCTATCACACTTTATAAGTGCCCTTGAGCCTAGGTGGAAACCTAGGCTTTTTAACATAGCTTCAAGAAAATTTTCTTCGTAAAAAAACAATAAAACTACTAACTGACTTAGTAGTTTTATTGTAGTTTTATTGTTTGACAACGATTTATAGATATTGATGAGGACGGTCAGACATACTGTTATTCATCTCTTGATTTAAAGTTTTTCGTAAAAATAAAAAGGGATTCCAATTATCTGGTCATTGAAACGCTTAAAATTCTTTGTCTGCCCCATCCATTCAGGAAGTAGAGCGAAACCACTCCCTTGCTCGACTAAGTTCATAATATTTTTAAAAGAGTCCAGTTCGATAATTTGTTTTGAGCTTGGATAGTCAATCAAAGATTTTTTCCTAAATGGACAGGACTTATCCTTACTGACAATCAGGGGTAATTCCTCTTGAGATCCTGGTTCTTCCAAGGATAGATAGGAGGCTACAATTTTATTTGATTGAACTCTATAATTTGTTAAATTAGTTAGGGCTTGATAGCAGAAAATTTTATCAAATTCTTTTTCTCGCAGTCTAGTAAAAATATCGGAGCTCCTGCAAATATCAATATCATCATTGCCTATGTCCACTCTTTTTTTATAGTGAATATCCCAGTCCAGTAGAAGCTCTGAAATCAGCACAGATTTTTTGGTTGGCTGCATATTGGCTTGAAGAGCCTTCAAATTCGTGAGTGTTGCTGTAGCAAATCGATAAAATTCTCGACCATTTACTGTTGGCACGACACCGGTATACTTTCTTGAAAAAAGTTGTACGCCCATTTCCCTCTCGATAGCTTGTAGTCTGGCACTGATATTGGATTGCGCATATCCCAAGGCTTTAGCGCTTTGATTTAAAGAACCAGTCTCATAAATATTGATAAATATACTTAAGTCATTAAGATTCATGCGCCACCCCTTATCACTTTTTTTGATAAGTATATCATAAATTGGTACTATGCAAAATTCTTTCCAGAGGTTACTATGGGTATATCAAATTTTTAGGAGGACAACTGATGCAAGCGATGCAATATCACATCACTCTGCCATCTGATTATGATATGGTGATTATCAGGCAAAGGGTGGGTCAAACCGGCCATCTAATGGATAGCTTTCCCGGCCTACTCTTTAAAGCTTTTTTAATCGGCGAAAAGGCACAAGGTGAGCAGCACAATAGTTACTGTCCCCTCTATGTCTGGCAAGATGATAAGGGGATGACTGATTTTATCTTTAATGGCTATTTCGACAATATCCTAAGAGACTTTGGTTGGCGACCTATCGAAATTGGTGTAACCGCCTCAGTCGTTTTAAAAGAAAATTTTGAAGCCAGCAAATTTGTAACTTTAGAAGTTATTGACATAGCATCCACAGAAAGTTTAGAGTCTTTTCCTCTTCATGAAAAAATCCAAGAAGAGGAGTTAGGAAAAGTCATTAGTTACAATCCCGATAAGTGGAAAAAGAACATTTTCACTTTCTATGCTGACAAACCTCAGAAACAAGAAAATATACAACTATTTGAAATCTTACATATTTCAAGATGAAGATATTAAACTCGTAATAGATAAAGGAAAAATGATGATTCATTTCTTATGTATGCCATTCCGTAATGTGTAAAATAAAAATAGGATTTTGATTGGAAATCCGAATTCTCGAGACAGGGATCATCAAGCTGCTAGGGTATTCTTAAATATTAAAACTTTTCATTTCACCTTTTCATTCCTCTATAAAAAGTGTATAATGTACCTATTATAAATTTTTAGAAAATTTTGACGAACAATCTATTGAGGAAGGTCTAAACTATGGGATACACAGTAGCTGTTGTTGGTGCCACTGGTGCCGTCGGAACTCGCATGATTCAACAATTGGAACAGTCCAATCTACCGATTGACGAGATTCGCCTCTTGTCGTCCAGTCGGTCAGCTGGCAAGGTTCTTAAGTACAAGGGTCAGGATGTGACAGTTGAATTGACCACTGAGGACTCTTTTGCTGGCGTTGATATTGCCCTCTTTTCTGCAGGTGGTTCTGTCTCAGCTAAATTTGCCCCTTATGCGGTTAAGGCAGGAGCAGTTGTCGTGGATAATACCTCTTACTTCCGGCAAAATCCTGATGTGCCTTTGGTTGTTCCGGAGGTCAATGCCCATGCTTTAGAAGCTCACAATGGGATCGTCTCTTGTCCTAACTGTTCTACCATTCAGATGATGGTAGCTTTGGAACCTGTCCGCCAAAAATGGGGCTTGGAACGGATTATCGTTTCGACCTATCAAGCGGTCTCTGGCGCTGGTCAATCTGCCATCAATGAAACTGAGCGGGAACTCAAGGAAGTCCTCAATGATGGTAAGGATCCTAAGGATGTCAAGGCTGAAATTCTGCCAGCTGGTGGTGACAAGAAGCATTATCCAATTGCTTTCAATGCCTTGGCTCAAATTGATGTCTTCACCGATAACGATTATACCTATGAAGAAATGAAGATGACCAATGAGACCAAGAAAATCATGGAAGATGATGCCATTGCTGTCTCTGCAACCTGTGTACGGATTCCTGTTCTCTTAGCCCACTCTGAATCGGTCTATATCGAAACCAAGGAAGTTGCTCCAATTGAAGAAGTTAAGGCAGCCATTACCAACTTCCCAGGTGCGGTTCTTGAAGACGATGTGGCCCACCAAGTTTACCCACAAGCTGTCAATGCTGTCGGTAAGCGGGAAACCTTCGTTGGTCGGATACGCAAGGACTTGGATGCTGAAAAGGGAATTCACATGTGGGTCGTTTCAGACAACCTTCTCAAAGGTGCTGCTTGGAACTCTGTCCAAATCGCAGAAAGCCTTCATGAAAAAGGTCTGGTTCGTCCAACCAAAGGATTAAAATTTGAATTGAAATAAGGGATTACGACTAGGAGTCTGGGACAGGAGTCTCCAGACTTCTTTTTTGTCAGGGGCTAGCTTGCTCTCTGGCGTCAACATTTTATATTGAGTTAAAATCAAAACTACCGATTTATATAAGCAAAATAGATCACTCTTTTGTATTCGATTGTAAAAGAGGTGAGCTTAATCTGATATTTTCGCCGTAGTGGTATTATAAGTGACACAGTTGATGTCACTTATAACGGAATGTTTGAGACTTTAGGCTCAAATATTAGGAATGAAACTCCCTCAGGAGTTTGCTTCCGTCCGCACTACCCAAGAAAATATCAAAATTTACTTTTGATATATATTGAGTATTAGGAGGTTATTATGACTGCTCAAGAATCTATCCAACAACTACGTCAGGCTAAAATTATCACAGCCATGATTACGCCCTTCAAGCCTGATGGCTTTATCAATTTTGATGCTCTGCCTGATTTAGTGGAACATCTCTTAAGCCACCACACCCAGGGTCTGCTTCTGGCTGGTACGACGGCAGAAAGTCCAACTCTGACCCATGACGAGGAATTGGAGCTCTTCAAAGCTGTTCAGAAGATTGTCAAAGGTCGGGTACCCTTGATTGCTGGTGTGGGTACCAATGATACTAGGGACTCGGTTGACTTTGCTAAGGAAGTCGCTGCCTTTGGTGGTTTTGCGGCTGGTTTGGCGATTGTGCCTTACTACAATAAACCTTCCCAAGAAGGCATGTATCAACATTTCAAGGCTATTGCCGATGCTAGTGACCTGCCAATTATTATTTATAATATTCCTGGTCGGGTCGTGGTTGAAATGGCTCCCGATACCCTCTTGCGTTTGGCCGAACATCCTAACATCATCGGGGTCAAGGAATGTACCAGCCTAGACAATATGGCCTATTTGATTGAGCACAAACCGAATGATTTCTTGGTTTATACGGGTGAGGATGGGGAAGCCTTCCATGCCATGAATATCGGGGCTGACGGGGTGATTTCTGTTGCCAGTCATTCCAACGGGGAAGAGATGCATCAGATGTTGCAGGCCATTGAAGACAGCGACATCAAGAAGGCAGCCAGCATCCAACGCAAGTTCATTCCTAAGGTTAATGCCCTCTTCTCTGTTCCAAGTCCAGCTCCAGTCAAGGCTGTTCTCAACCACCTTGGCTTTGAAGTCGGCCCTCTGCGTCTGCCATTGGTTGCCTGCACGCCAGAAGAAGAAAAGCGCATTATCAAGGTGGTTTTGGAAGAAGATATCGAAGCTACACGTCAAACCGTGACCGGTGTTGTGCGGCCAGACTATTAAGTTATTAACTCGGCGATTGGCAGACACTTGGCTTGACAAAAGTCTGACAGCCAAGGATAATGAAGATAGAAATTACAAATATTTATCTAAGTCACATTGACTGGAGAGAAGTGGAACCGGTTGTTTGCTTCATTAGATTTCTTTAGTCAATTAAACTTAGCTAGCAATAGAGAAAAGAGGCGGTTTCATGCAAATTACCAAACGTAGTGGTCAGGTTGTTGAATTTGATCCCGATAAAATTTATCAGGCCATTCTCAAGGCGGCCCAGTCTGTCTTTGTTCTTGATGACAAGCTTCGTCAGGAACTAGCAGAAGTCACTAAGAAGGTCGTTATTGACCTTGAGGAAGCCCATGCTGATCGGCCAACCATTTCCATGGTTCAGTCTCAGGTCGAAAATCGTCTCATGGATGCGGGTTATATCAACATTGCTGAGCACTATATTGCCTACCGTTTGCAAAGGGATTTGGAACGCAATGGCTATGGGGACCAGATTGCTGTTCATCTGCGTTTTGAAAAATTGAAATAAGTTAAAGACCAGCGATTGCTCTCGCTGGTCTTTTTAGGTCTATGCCGTGTCAAAATGACCCGGGGAGTGGACAGGATTATCAGGCATCGGCCCGCTTTGGACCTAGGTGGTATTTATTTAGTTTAGCTTAGCTTAGCTTAGCTTAGCTTAGCTTAGCTTTTTCTCAATGTCTAGTCACTTGAGCTATCTCAAACAAGGGCACAGGAAGGAGGCTAGCTGCATACGATTTCTTAGTCATTCGCTATTCTAAACTTTTTTCAGTATATCACTGGCGGGCTGGGCAACTTGGGTCTTCCTTACCCATGATGTCAATGTGCAGAAGTAGCATCTGAGGTTTTTCTACTTATAATCCTTAGCGATTTTTGTCACTTTCTTTAGCGTTTTTGCTAGAGTCTGGTCATTGGCTAGGTAGAGGTAAGCTGATTCTTTTTGGTCCATCCTAGTAGCCGGATCCAGGCTAGTTAGCCCTCTTTCTTTGAAGAGGCCTAGTTTAAGGTCACTTGGTAGTTTAATACTAATTTGCTTAGGCCCGCTTTGATAGACCAACTGTTTGGGAAGCCTATAACAGCGCTCTTTAGCACTTTCTTGACGTTGGTTGAAGAAGTGCTTGAGTTGGGTAAGGTTCTTCTTGAACATGCCATTATCCAAATACAAAGATAGGGCCTGCTGCATAATCAGGCTAGTATCGTAATCCATCATTTTTTTATAGGTCAAAAAAGCCGAAACCAAGGTCTGGGGAAGCAGGGAGAGGCCTAGTCTGAGAGCGGGGAAGAGGGTGGTGGAGAAGGATTTAAGGTAGATAACTCTTTCCTGAGTATCATAATAGTGCAGGGGGAGGTTGTCTGAGCTGGCGAAATCCCCCATGTAGTCATCCTCAATGATATAGACATCGTATTGCTGAGCTAAATCAACTAGGGCCTGTTTTTCCTGGGAGTTGTAAGAAAGTCCCAAGGGGTTAGAAATTCTAGGAATGGTATAGAAAAACTTGATAGGCTGTTTCTTAAAGAGCTCTTCAAGCTGGTCTAAGTCAAGTCCAGTAAAGTCCCTTTCGATGGTTAGGTAGGAAAGCCCTTGCTGGCTAACCAGACTATTCATCCTGTGGTAGGTGGGCTGCTCCAGCAGGATGGTCGATTTTCCGTTGGGAAAAGCCATCTGGGAGAGAATATAGAGGGCCTGCTGGGTTCCTGAAGTGACCACCAAATTTTCCACCTTGCTGTAGATATTTTGGTCAAAGAGATGGCTCTGCAGAGAGTCCAGGAGTTGGGCCAAGCCTTCTTGTTGCTGGTAGTAGTTGAAGAGGTAGTTTTCCCGTCCCACCAGGGTTTCTGATAGGCAGGTTTTGAAATCATCATAGGCCAGTCTGTTGTAGGCTTCTAGACTGATGGCCAGATTCTCCTTTTCCTGTTCCTGGCCCTCTAGAACGTAATAGCCACTCTTGGGCACGGCGTAAATTAGATTTTGATATTTGAGCTCAAGCAGGGCTCGCTGGGCCGTATCCTTGCTACAATTGTAATCTTGACTGAGCTGGCGGACGGAAGGGACCTTATCTCCCTTTTTGAGTTGACCGCTTCGGATGGCCTTAGTCAGGCTCTGACTTATGGTCTGAAATTTACTAGGCATAATCTGTCCCCATACAGTTTATTGATAAAACTATTGTAACTTAATTGGGCTTGGCATACAATGGGAAGCATCAAAAGGTCCCAACGAGGAACCTTTACTTAATGAGGTGATGCTGATGTCAACGAAAAGAATTACACTTGCAGCTCTCTTTATGGCCTTGGTCATTATTTTGAGCTCCTCCTATCTGTCCGTGCCTGTCCCTGGTGGCCATTTTTATGTCAATGGTATTCTCATTTGCTTGGTCGGTCTGCTTTTTCCACCAACCGAGAGTGTCATTGTGGCAGGGATTGGTTCCTTCATTGGGGATTTTCTCTTTTATCCAGCTCCCATGTTTGTTACCCTAGTTAGTCATAGCCTGCAGGTCTTGGCCATTAGTCTTTTGGTAAAGCAGGCCTATGAGAGCCTGTCTAAAAGCCGATTTTTTACGGCTCTGGTCTTGGGTGCCATCCTTAATCTCATCGGTTACTTTCTGGGGCGGTCTTTCCTCTATGCCAATCTGCCAACGGCTCTGATGAAATTGCCCTTTGATACCTTCGCAGCGGTGCTTTCCATCGTGATTGTTTACTTTATTTACTACCATACCCGCTTTGTTGCCATGTTTAAAAAGGCTTGGGAGAATTGAGAAAATCTAGTAGAAGTGATTGTTTCAGAAATCACTTCTTTTTTTAACAGGATTTTAAAGTTGTCGCTCAGGCTTTTTGCAGGAATTCCATGGTATAATATTACTACTATTTGAAATTTTTAAGGAGTGTCATGGCAAGTATTCAATGGTTTCCTGGCCACATGTCCAAGGCTAGACGGCAGGTGCAGGAAAATCTCAAGTTTGTAGATTTTGTGACGGTTCTGGTGGATGCCCGTCTGCCCTTGTCCAGTCAAAATCCCATGCTTAATAAGATTGTGGGTGACAAGCCCAAGCTTTTGATTTTAAACAAGGCGGACTTGGCCGATCCACAAATTGTCAAGGAATGGCAGGCCTATTTCCAAGGTCAGGGCATTAAGACCTTGCTGATCAATGCCAAGGAACAGGCGACAGTCAAGAAATTGACCGAGGCAGCCAAGAGCTTGATGGCAGATAAATTAGCTCGCTTGCGAGAAAAGGGCATTAAAAAAGAGACCCTACGAACCATGATTATCGGTATTCCTAATGCTGGTAAGTCAACTCTTATGAATCGGTTGGCGGGTAAGAAAATCGCTGTGGTCGGCAATAAGCCGGGCGTGACCAAGGGGCAGCAGTGGCTTAAATCTAACAAGGACTTGGAAATCTTAGATACGCCTGGGATTCTCTGGCCCAAGTTTGAGGACCAGCTGGTCGGCTTGAAATTAGCCCTGACTGGTGCCATTAAGGACAATTTGTTGCCTATGGATGAAGTTACCATTTTTGGCCTCAACTATTTTAAGGAAAATTATCCAGAGCGTCTGCAGGAGCGTTTCCAGGGCCTTGATTTGCGGCAAGAAGCTCCTGAGATGATTATGGATTTGACTCAGAAATTGGGCTTTCGTGATGACTACGACCGTTTTTACAGTCTTTTTGTCAAGGAGGTTCGCGATGGCAAGCTGGGTCGCTATACGCTAGATAAGGTCAGTGACTTAGATGGCGACGATTAAGGAAATCAAGGACCTCTTGGCTGGAGTGACAGACCTAGCAAGCCCAATTTTTAAGGAATTGGCGGCTGATGAACGCTCAGGCGTCCAAGCTGCTATCAAGAAACGCCAGAGAGAAATTCAGGCTGATTTGGCAGAGGACAAGCGGCTGGAAACCATGCTAACCTATGAAAGGGAACTCTACGCCACTGGTCTGGAGTTGATTGCTGGCATTGATGAGGTTGGGCGTGGCCCCTTAGCAGGACCTGTGGTAGCTGCAGCTGTCATTCTCCCCAAGAATTGTAAAATCAAAGGTCTCAATGATAGCAAGAAAATTCCCAAGAAAAAGCACGGGCAGATTTACCAGCAAGTCATGGAGCAAGCCACGGCTGTCGGTCTTGGCTTTCAGTCCGATGAGATCATCGACCAGGTCAATATCTACCAGGCGACCAAGCTGGCCATGAAAGAAGCAGTTGCCAAGCTGGATCAGCAACCCCAGCATCTCTTGATTGATGCCATGGAGCTGGACTTGGAGATTTCTCAGACGTCAATCATCAAGGGAGATGCCAATAGTCTCTCCATCGCAGCGGCTTCAATTGTGGCCAAGGTGACTAGGGACCGTCTGATGGCGGATTACGATAAGCAATATCCTGGTTATGATCTTGCCCACAATGCTGGCTATGGTACCAAGTCTCATCTTGAGGGCCTGAAAAAATTGGGTGTCTGCCCTATCCACCGTCGCAGTTTTGAACCGGTCAAGTCTATGGTCGAGTTATAAATTTGGCAGATGGTTCTTAGATTTTGGAGGAAGCACATGGTCATGAAGATAGAAGACTTTCGTCGGGCCTTAAATGCCAGTTCAGTCATCCCAGCAGGGTCTGAACTAGCCCAAGAATTTCATGCCTACAGTCAGAGGGCTCTGAAAATTACCAGCCAAATCAATGGCTCCTATAAAAGTCCGGAAGAAATTGTCCAGCTGATGCGGGAATTGACTGGCCAAGAAGTTCCAGATAATTTGCGGATTTTTCCGCCCTTTTCGACCGATTGTGGGATCAATATCAAGTTTGGCCAGGCTGTTTTTATCAATTCTGGTTGCCGCTTTCAGGACCAGGCGGGTGTTAGCATTGGCGACAATTGTTTGATTGGGCACAATGTGGTCTTGGCCACGCTAAACCATGACTTGCAACCAAATCGGCGGGGGGATCTCTATCTGACTCCCATCACAATCGGCAAGGATGTTTGGATTGGCTCCAATGTGACCGTGACCCAAGGGGTTACTATCGGCCAGGGAGCGGTGATTGCTGCAGGAGCGGTCGTCAATCGCGATGTTCCAGCTAATACCGTTGTTGGCGGTGTGCCAGCTCGAATGATTAAAAGAATTGAAGTCGAAGATTAAAGTAATGGGGCAAGTAGCCCCATAATAGAATGGAAGTGCTATGGGAAAAGTAACAGAACGTGAAAAAATGTTGGCAGGCCGTCTCTATGATGCCTCTGACTCAGAATTAGTCGATCTTCGCCAGCAGGCTAGGGTCATTACGCGGATGTTCAATGCCGAAGAAGACGAGGATCAGGCTCAGGCCCTCCTCAAGACCTTCTTTGGTAAGACAGGACAGAATATTACTGTTCATCCTCGCTTTGTCTGCGATTACGGTAGCAATATCTATGTTGGTGAAAATTTCTATGCCAACTATGACTGTACTTTCTTGGATGTCTGTGAGATTCGGATTGGTGATAATGCCATGTTCGGTCCTAATTGTCAGCTCTTGACAGCCCTCCATCCCCTGGATGCTGAGGAGAGAATCAGGGGCAAGGAGTATGGCAGTCCTATTACCATTGGCGATAATGTTTGGTGTGGTGCTGGTGCAACTATTTTGCCTGGGGTAAATCTGGGCGACAATGTGGTTGTCGGTGCTGGCTCGGTGGTTACCAAGTCCTTTGGCGACAATGTCGTTCTGGCTGGAAATCCGGCTCGCATGATTAAGGACCTGACGGAAACCAGTTGTCTGACCATTGATATTGGCGGGAGTGCCATTAAGTATGGTCTGATTGATGAACGCTTGGTCGTGACCGAGGAAAATCAAGTGCCGACTCCAGCCAGTCTGGAAGAATTCTGGTCTAGTTTGACAGCCATTGTTGAGGAATACCAGGAGAAAATCAAAGCTATTGCGATTTCTTGTCCAGGTGAAATCAGCAAAAACGGTCGGGTCTTTCGTGGCGGCCTCATCCCTTATTTGAAGAATGTTCCCCTAGCGAAGCAATTGTCCGAACAATTTTCCATGCCGGTCTCTGTTCTCAATGATGCCAACGCTGCGGCCCTGGCTGAGACCAAGTCGGGCGTGCTCAAGGACAGCCATTGCGGTGCTATTCTGGTCTTGGGAACTGGCGTTGGTCTAGGAGTGGTCTCAGAAAATCGTCTGGTTACTTTCCCTTCGAGAGATTTGCGACCAAGTCTCCAAGATTTAAGGACTAATGATGAATCTGTCTGGCGACAAATTAGCCACAGCCTGGAGCTCAACCGTATCGGGATTGAGAGTCTCTTCTCTAATGCCGGCTCTGCCGTTAAATTTATTGCTGATGCCAGTCAGCTTCTGAACCTAAAAGAAGCTGATGGTCAGAAGGTCTTCCAAGTTCTAGAAAATGAGCCTTCAGAAGAATTGCAAGAGCTCTTTGAGACCTACTGTCGAGACATTGCCTTTCTGATTCTCAATCTTCAGACCTTCCTTAAGGTGGAAAATTTGGCTATCGGTGGTGGTATTTCCGCCCAGCCCCTTTTGGTCAAAGCTATCGGAGAGCAGTATGACAAGCTCTTCGCCAGCGTTCTGGCCTTCCAGCATTTTGAACAATTGGAAATTGAGGGAGCTAAAAATGGTAATAAGGCCAACCTCATCGGGGCCTACCTCTACTTGATGACTAGTCGGAAGTAATGGTCTTGACCGCTGGGATTCAGCTTCCAAGATAAACGCTGCCCTGGTATTTTCTATGATCAAGCTTGTCCGAGTTCAGCTAGGCCGCTGCTCCATTTCCCCAAGTCGCATTTGCTCGGGGTCGCACGTCATTCGTTAATCCAAGATTATATTGAATTAGCCCTGCATTTTTGCGGGGCTTTTCGGATAGATAGGTAGAGGTGATTCTATGAATAATTTTGAACTCTTCAAGCTCAAACAGGCGGGCTTGACCAACCTGCAGATTCTTAATATCTTGGACTACCGGAAGGAGATTGGTAAGTCCCTGTCCCTGCGGGATATGGCCGTAGTTTCCCAGACCAGCAAGGCCGGTCATTTTATGGAGACTTACAAGCACCTGGATCTCAAGGACTTGCGTCAGCAATTTAATCGTTTTCCTTCTCTTTCTATTTTGGATAAGGAATATCCCGAGGATTTAGCTCAAATCTACAATCCTCCCGTTCTCCTCTTTTATCAGGGGGATTTAACGCTTCTGGATGCCCCAAAACTTTCCCTAGTAGGTTCCAGAAATTGTACACAAATGGGAACCAAGTCAGTTCAGAAAATTATCCGCAACCTAGAAAATCGCTTTGTCATCGTTTCTGGACTGGCAAGAGGAATTGATACTGCAGCCCACATTGCCTGTCTAAAAAATGGCGGTAAAACCATTGCTGTTGTCGGGACCGGTTTGGATGTTTACTACCCAAAAGAAAACCGCGATCTGCAGGATTATTTGGCCAAGCACCACCTAGTTTTGTCTGAATACGAGCCAGGACAAGACCCGCTCAAATTTCATTTTCCCGAACGCAATCGCATCATCGCGGGTCTCTCAAGAGGAACAGTCGTGGTCCAAGCCAAGCAACGCTCGGGCAGTCTGATTACCTGCGAGCGGGCTATGGAGGAAGGACGGGATGTCTTTGCGGTTCCCGGAAACATCATTGACGGTCAATCAGACGGCTGTCATCATCTCATTCAAGAGGGAGCCAAGTGCATCATGACGGGCCAGAATATTCTGGCAGAATATGAGTAAGAGTCGGGTTGAGACCTGATTTTTTTTGAATTGCGACAGTCAGATAAGTGGGCCGATAATGCTCAATTATCTAACTTAGTGAGAAGTTTAAGGAGTGGGACCAAAATCGTGATTTCATCAAATCGATTCACCTCACTCTCCCGTTTTTAGGTTTAAGGGAGGCTTACGACAAGTACTAGTTTACATTTCTAGGTTCAGGATAAAAAGGTACACTGCACCCTTTTATTTCCCACCTCCGCACAGTTGACTTGGTTTTCTTCAACAGTCTCCTGGACTGTTGAACCTATCACTTGTGTAACAAGGGATAAGGACTTTACCGCCGTTTCACTGGCATGTCTTGGACACAACGCAGAGACAAAACTATCGACCTTATAGTTTTGTCGTAGCTAGTG